>ERZ808026.99-NODE-99-length-16281-cov-3.840286_pt1 | contig 16281 bp, 17 predicted proteins | sample MGYA00380182_ERZ808026 | MGnify/ENA primary metagenome ERZ808026 (study PRJEB31490, sample SAMN06133376) | cow dung metagenome | isolation source: H9 | host: cow | place: China: Chengdu | collected 2015-05 ... | reverse complement strand
TGATAGAACGACCTAATGTATCAGACAAAGATCTGTCCAAAAGCTGATTGAAATTATCAACTTTCTTAAGACGAAGGTTAGAACGAACACGGTCAAGAATAACAACAGTATCGTTGATTGAGTAACCTACGATTGTAAGAACGGCTGCAAGAACAGTTGTTGTAAATTCCATACGAGTCCAGATGATGAATGTAAGCATGAAAAGAGCATCATGGAACAAAGCAATGGTAGCACCAAGAGCAAAATCCCAGTGGAAACGAACAGCAGCATAAACCCAGATTAAAAGAACTGTAAGAACAAGAAGAATTAGAGATTTCTGAGCCAATGATTTAGAAAAACTTGAACCAATAAAATCTGTTTTGATGATTGCAATCTTTTCAGCACCAAAAGCTTCTCCCAATGTTTCTGTTACAGAATTCTGAAGATTCTGATTAGATTCTTCTTCAGAAGCAGCCATACGAATCTGGAATCCGTTTGCACCCAAAGATTTTACAGAAACACCTTCAAAACCAGCCAAAGCTGCACGAACATCATCAACTGTTACATTTTCGTTGCCAGCATAAACATACAATGGAGATTTAGAAAGAACTGTTGAAACAGCAGAGTTAAGGAACAAGTCAGAAGTTTTTTCTGAACCGTTGCTTTTCAAAACAGCCTTTACGCCATCAAGATCAATTGCTTTTACAAGGTCAGCCACAGTTGCATATTCACTGTAAGCATAAGACTTTGTTTCGTTATTAGCACCTGTACCACTTACAACAAGGTCAAAACCAGTTTTATAAGCATCTACAGAAACTTTTGCTGTTCCATTGTAAGAAAATTCAGCTACTGCAGGAGCAATACGAACTTCTTCAATAAAACCAGGCTTAAAATCAATACCAAAATTAATTCCACGTGTTACAAAACCAACTACACCAAAAAGGATAATGGCAATACTTAAGATTCCACATGGCACAAAACCTTTACTAAAAAGATGGAGTTTCTTTTCCATTATTTTACCCTCCAGCCAATACTTACTTTTGTTGCATGAAGAACATCTGTATCAAAGTCAAACATAAGACGAGATACAAACAATGCTGTAAATACTGATGAAATAACACCAATTGCAAGGCTTACTGCGAATCCCTGGATTGAACCGCTGCCAAGCTGAGAAAGGAAGATAGCTGCAATAAATGTTGTGATGTTAGAGTCCATGATTGCCCAGAAAGCATTGTCAAAACCTGTTGCAATAGCAGCAACACGGCTCTTTCCAAGAAGAACTTCTTCTTTGATACGTTCAAAAATTACAACGTTAGCATCTACTGCCATACCGATTGTAAGAATCATACCGGCAATAGAAGGAAGGCTCAAAGTAAGATTGAAAGCGCTAAGAATACTGAACATGATGTAAAGATTCAAAACCTGAGCAACAACAGCGTTGAAACCAGCGCCTTTATACCAGATAAGCATGAATACCATGATAGCAAGAAGACCAAGGATGATAGCCTTAATACCCTGGCTGATTGCCTGTTCACCAAGAGAAGCACCAATTACCTGCTGGCTTTCTACTGAAAGTGGAACGTTCAACCATGCTGTCTGAAGAACCTTCTGCAGATTCTGAGCTTCTTCAAGACCAAAACCTGTAATAGCAACACGACCACCAGTGATTGCATCATTGATGCGTGCATAAGACTTAACTTTATTGTCGCTTACGATAGCAAGATATTCACCTTTGTGAGCACCTGTAAATTTAGCAAAGATTTCTGCACCTTCAGGGTCAAGAACAAAATCAACTTCAGGACGGTTTGTAAGATTATCAGAACCAACAGTTGCAGATTTAATGTGCTGACCGTCAAGAGCAACTTCTTTCTTTACAACAAGATAACCGATTCTTTCATCAAGACCATAATCATCTTTTGTGTACTGTCCCATGATCTCACAATCTGCAGGAATTATAGAAGGATCAATAAGTTCACCGGCAGAATTGAAAGTATTTGCAATGTGCTGTGTGTAGTATGCAGAGAATTTTTCTGTTGCATCATTATCAACAAGGCGGAAGTTCAAGATACCTTTACCCATGATGATAGTATTGATTGAATCAGCTTCTGCAGCACCTGGCATTTCAATATAAATGCGGTCTTCACCCTGCTGACGGATAACTGGTTCTGTAAGACCAAAGCGGTCAATACGGCTTGAAAGATTTTCAATGGCATTAGCCATTGCATCCTTCTTGAACTGCTCAATGTCTGCAATTACGTTTGATTCTGTCTGAGAAGCAGCTGCAGCATCAAGATCAGCCTTTACGATGATGTTCATACCACCAGAAAGATCAAGTCCAAGCTTTACAGAGTTCTGATAGTTCTTTTTTGCAGCAAGAATTTCATCACGGTAAAGTGCTGTAAAATCATCACGGAGCTGAACCCCCTTGCTCATTTTGTATGAATCAAGAATATCTTTTACAGTCATAGGAGAAGGTACTTTTTCACCCATCTTTTTGTAGTTTTTAGCAGCAGCTTTTTCAAGCCATGCATATTTTGCATCGATTTTTGCTGATGGATCAGTATTGTAAGCCTTGATTACAGCATTAAAATCTTCGTTTGCCTTTACTGTGGCATAGTCTTTAATGTTTTCCAACGAACCTAAAGCCAATACCTGAACTTCTTTTGGAGTTCTCCAGTACCAGCTGATTGAAGGCCATAAAAAAGCAAAACAAATAGCCAAAACAGCAAGAAGAATTACAAAACGTGTAGTTTTCTTCATTTTGATGTCCTCATTTATTTTAATAATTTATTTATTTTCTTCTGTAGTTTCTGATTCAGAAGCTTCAGCAGCTTTTTTTGTTTCTGCAGGTTTATCTGATTCAACACCAGCAATTGCAGAACGAGAGAATTCAATCTTACAGTTGTCGTCAACTTTTACAATTACAGTTTTTTCTTTTGTTGAAGAAACAACTCCGTGAATTCCTCCGATTGTTACAATTTTATCACCCTTTTTAAGAGCATTGATCATTTTTTCTGTTTCTTTCTGTTTTTTATTCTGTGGGCGAATAAGAAAGAAATAAAAAATAGCGATGATTAAAACGAATGGAACAAATGTACTTACAAGCTGACTTGTTGACGAAGCACTACCAGCAGCTCCAACAGTTCCATCTAGAAATGAAATAAAAGACATGACGTTATCCTTTTTTTATAAATTTAATTACTGACAAAAATCAGTCCTACTAGGATAACACATGATTTATCATAGGGTCAATGAAAAAAAACAATGCAAAACACATTTTAAACTTATTTAAAACATCCCTAGTAAGAATACTTAAATCGGTCAGATGGTACTTTATCAAAATATTCTCTTAAAATATTCCGACTTTCTTCTATTGATTTTGAATTTAAAAGCTGCGTGCGGCAATAATGAGCAAACGAAAAATTCGTACAGTAATAGGCAAAAAAACGCTGAAGTCGGGTTTTATAAAATTCAGGCGGCTGGTATTTTTCTACTGCATCAATAAAATCAAGTCCAAGCAAAAGTAAATCAATCTGTTTTTTTTCTGAATCATTTGATTTAGCAAGTTCCGCAAAAATCCACGGTTTCTGCACAGCCATTCGTCCAATCATTGCACCCTTACAGTCAGGACACACAGCTTTTACTTTTTCAAAGGAATTTCTGTCACAGATGTCGCCATTTACAATGATACTTACAGAAGAATACCGTTCTGCCAGCTTCTGGGCATAATTCCATCTTGGCTTATCCCTGTACTTTTCTTTTCGCGTCCTTGGATGCAGGGCAAGCTGTTCCACTCCGTTCTGCACAAGCATATCTGTAAAGCTGAAAAAAGCATCATCTGTATAATTTTCATCTCCAAGACGGCACTTTACGCTAAAACGGCGCTTAATTCCGCTGAAATGCTCATAAGCATCAAGGACAGATCTGACACCTTTTACCAGGGCTTCTGTTTCCTTTATATCCTTTATCATCCATGCAATGCCTGCGCCACTGTTGTAAATTTCAGGAGCAGAACAGCCCATATTCAGATCAACACCGATTCCGCCAATTTCTGCAACAAGCGCAGCAGCCTCTATCATTGGTTCAGCTGATTTACCTGTAAGCTGCCATACAATTTTTTCTGGCACTGGCGCTGGATCAATATAGAATTTTTCAAACTGACCGCCATGAATCAAGGAAGGCGCATTTATCATTTCTGTATAATATTCATCACAGCCACCAAATTTTTCTGTAATAATTCTGAAACCAGGATGACTTAAAGTTGCCATTGGAGCACAAATTAATTTCATGAAATCAATATAACATTTATTCAAAAGTGTGTATAATAGAAGAATGAAAGAAATAGAATTAAAAGCCCATGTTTACGACAGAAAAGACATCATCGAGAAACTGGAATCTTTTTCAACCTTTGTAAAATCAATAAAAAAATATGACACTTATTACCATTTGCAAATAGAAAATTCAAAATCAGGAAAACCTTATGTCACTGCAAGAATCAGAGAAGAATATTTTTCAGACATGAATGGAGATTCAAAAAAAATCTATCTGACTTACAAGAACAAGGAACTTTCTGCAGGCCCGGACGGTGAAAAAATTGAAATCAACGACGAGCGGGAAACAGTTGTTGAAAACCGGGAAACGCTGGAAATTCTTTTTGCAGACATAGGTTTTACGGTTGCCCACAAAAAACAGAAAGTTGTTGAATCTTACGAAACAGAAACAGATTTCGGAAAAGCCACTCTTGAGCTCTGCACTATTCCTGAACTGGGAGATTTTATAGAAATTGAAATTCTTTCTGAAAATCCAACTGAAGAAAAGATTCAACTCATTCAGCAGGAACTGAAAAAACTTCTTAAGAAGTGCAATATTCCACTTTCCCAAATAGAAGAAAAATATTACACGCAAATGTTAAGGGAAATCAAGGAAAAATAGAAAACTTGACAGTATAAAAACAAGAAGGTAGATTTTAACTATGTTTGATAGAAGAAAATATAAAAAATATGCAAGAATGCAGCTGAAAGGCCGATGGAGCACACCAATTCTGATGACCTTGATTTGCTGTGCAATCATTATGTTTCTGGAAGCTCCTGATTTCAAGGAATTTTTCACAGAATATCTGAATATGATGGAATCATCCCCTTCCATCACACAAAATGACGGAAATTTTTATTCTGAACTGCGGAGTTTTGCTGCTTTATTGATAGAATACGTAATTCTTTACGCTCAGATTTTTGTGTACATCAAAATGTCAAAAAGTCCTGAGCCTGTTCATTTCAGTGATTTTGTAGAAGGATTCAACAACTGGGCCCGCGGAATTCTTGCTGGTCTGTGGGAATCTTTATGGACTTTCTTGTGGAGTTTGCTTTTCATTATTCCTGGCATTGTAAAACACTACGCTTATTCGCAGACTAAATTCCTTGTAACCGAATTCCCAAACCTTTCCATTACAAAAGCAATGAAAATCAGCATAGCAATCACTAACGGTCACAAAGCTGACCTGTTCATTCTTGATTTAAGCTTTATCGGATGGCTTTTTTTAAGCATGATTCCTTGCGGCGCTGGACTTCTCTGGTTAGTTCCATACAGAGAATTGACTTTGACAAACGCATTCCACAGCCTGTTAAAAGATGCGGTAGCTGTTGGAATGGTAACATCAGATGACCTGGCAGGCAGATATGAATAAAACTAAAAAAAACGGAATAACAGCTCTTTCAATAGTAATTGCAATAACAATAGTTTTAGGCTCATTAAACTTTCTTGATCAGAAAAAAATGTTCAGTTCTGAAAACAGAAAAACTGACATCATGAAAACTTTTTCCACAAACAAAAACGGGTACATTGCAAAGATTCACATCAATGGTGTAATTCAGGAAGCCAACAGAACCTACAGCCAGAAATGGCTTGTTGCAACAATAAAAAAACTAAAAGAAGACAAAAACAATAAGGCAATCGCCCTTTATATTGATTCTCCTGGTGGTGCTCTTTACGAAACAGACGAAGTATACCTTCTTCTGCAGGATTACAAAACTGCCGGTAAAAAAATCTATGCATACCAGAACAAGATGGCAGCTTCTGGCGCCTATTACATCTCTTGCGCCGCAGACAAAATCTATGCAAACAGAAACGCTCTGATTGGTTCAATTGGCGTTATTTGCGGAGCTTCTATGGATTTTACAGATTTTATGAACAATCTTGGCATAAAATCAAAAACTTTCCATTCCGGCAAAAACAAAACAATGATGAACTACAATGAACCTCTTACAGATGAGCAGATCACAATCATGCAGAGCATCTGTGACAACGCTTATGAACAGTTTACAGGAATCGTAGCAGCAGGAAGAAATTTGTCTATGGAACAGACTACAAAGCTTTCTGACGGACGAATTTACACTGCTAAACAGGGATTGGAAAACGGCCTTGTAGATGCAGTTGATTCATGGGAAAACATGATTCGCAACATGAAAGATACAGAGTTTGAAGGAAAAGATCTTTCTGTAACAGAATTTAATTACGAAAGAGAAACATCTCTATCTGATTTCATAATGGGAAAATTCGGTTTATCACAAACAGCAGCAATGCTTGAAGATTATTCTTCAGAATGTCAAATCACTTTCCCTGCTCTTTTGTATAAATAAAGCAGCAAAGTCAGTTTATTCAGTTTCATCTGATTTCATTATCTTTTTAATCAGATTGTACTGAAACCCATAACTTATCAAGGTCCTGATTATTTTTTCAGGATCTTTTTTTATGCGCAGACATTTTTCATAAGCTTTTCTGCATAATTCAGCTTCGTTATTTGTTTCAAAAAAATCATCAAGGGCTGCAGCAGAATCTTCTTTGCTAATGCCACGAACAGCAAGCTCTGCAGCAAGCTTTGTACGACCTTCAGAATGATTTATTTTTCTGCCGTTCAGCCAGAACTGTGCGAAACGTCTGTCATTCAAATAATTTTTTGATTCCAGATAATCAAGGGCCCGTTCAATATACTGGCGTTCATATTTTTTATTGATTAATTTCTGAGTCAATTTAAAACGGCATTGTTCTGCACGGGCAAGATATTCAACAGCCTTCATCTCTGCGGCATAACACATACCGGCATCAATAATATCTTTTTCGTCATCATCACAGAATTCTGCGTTCTGTACAATTTTTTCTGGAGAAACAATTTTGAGATAGGAAATTCTGATAAAAAAAGCAAGTCCCGCATCAGAGTTGATTTTAACAACATCTGGCGAAACTTGCTCTGTACCGTAGATAAGCAAATTCTAGCGTTTTGAGAACTGGAATCTTCTGCGGGCACCTTTCTGACCGTACTTCTTACGTTCAACCATACGAGAGTCGCGAGTAAGGAATCCGTTAGATTTCAATGATGTGCGGGCATCTGGATCAATCTGAACCAAAGCACGAGCAATACCGTGCAAACAAGCAGCTGCCTGTCCGTTCATACCACCACCAACTACGTTGATAAGGATATCATATTTGCTTTCATTTGAAGTTACCTGCAAAGGCTGAATCAAAACCTTTACCTGTTCTTCTGTAGCAAAGTATTCTTTTACATCTTTACCGTTTACAACGATTTTTCCTGAGCCATCACGTACGAATACGCGAGCAACAGCTGTCTTTCTTCTACCTGTACCAATAGCAATGTTCTTTACCATCATAGTCTCCTAATTAAAGCTCAATAGCTTTTGGGTTCTGAGCTGTGTGTGGGTGATCTGTGCCAGCGTAAATCTTTACGTTCTGCATAAGAACACGTCCGAGACGTCCATGTGGAAGCATACCTTTTACAGCAAGACGAATTGGATCTTCAGGATGTTTTTCAAGAAGCTTTTCGAATGTGTGAGCCTTGAGACTTCCTACGAAACCAGTTGTATATTTGTAGTAAATCTTTTTTGTTTCTTTACCACCAGTTACAGCAACTTTATCTGCATTGATGATTACTACATAGTCACCCATTTCCTGATTTGGAGTGTAAGTAGCCTTGTTCTTTCCACGAGCGATGTAAGCAGCTTTTGCAGCTACACGACCAAGTGGCTGTCCAGCAGCGTCGATAACATACCAGTCACGCTTCTGTGCTTTTTCATTTACGAAAATAGTTTTCATGTATATACCTTAAAATATTAAAGTTTTATGGGTTTTTAAATCTTTGCATCTGACTTAAAATACCCGGAAATTAAAGATGAGCAGTCAATAATTTCCTTTTCATATACGGGGACTTATATCATATAGAATTTGAAATACAAATTCAAGAAGATAATTAGTTTTCAGACTTAGCTTTTGCTTCTTTTTCTTCTTTTTTTGCTTCATTTTTATCTTTAATGTCAGCAGCACCAATAAAAAGACAGATTAATCCTAAGAAAGCTGCACTAACAGGCGCACAACCTTTAAGAAATGCAATAACATCAGCACCCCAATTCAAAGGAAGAGATGGCATTACAGAAAATACAGTAAAAGCAATAAGAATAATTCCAAGAATTACAGAAATCATTTTAAACTCCAGTGATGAAATATATCAGTTTTTCTGATTGTTTTACTATAAAGCATAAAGCGTAAAATGTTAAGTTTTACAGCCGTCAAAGTCTGAATTTGACGTTTATATATAGAAAAAATATACTGTCACCTATGAAATCAGAAATAAAGCTTGCTCTGAAAGTCACTTCGCCAGTTCTATTCGGCTACATCGCACTGGGAATTGCTTTTGGACTTATGGTTGCGGAAAAAGGTTATCCGTTCTGGATGACTCCATTAATGAGTATTTTTATGTTTACCGGAGCAGGGCAATATGTTGCAATCGGTCTATTTGCGGCGGGAACGCCTTTGGCTGCCATAATCATTACAGAAGCCTTTGTAAGTATTCGCCATATTGTTTACGGACTTTCTCTAATCTCGAAATATGCAGATACAGGAAAATGGAAACCATATCTTATCTTTGGACTTTCTGATGAAACCTACGCAATCTGTTCATCAATAAACATTCCTGATGACATGAATAAAGCAGATGTATTTGGATTTATTTCTCTTTTTGACCAAAGCTATTGGGTTATCGGAACAATAGCCGGGCATCTTCTTGGTTTGCTTCTGCAGAATTTCACAGGTATTTCTCTTCAGGGAATTGATTTTGCTCTTACAGCACTTTTTGCAGTCATTCTTACAGAGCAGATTATGAACTCAAAAGATTTTATTCCACCTCTGATTGGCGGAACCTGCACAATTGCCGCAATAATATTATGGAAAACAGGAATTTTACCAGACAGCAGCAGCATTCTTCTTGCGGCATTAGCTGCTGGAGTAGCTTTGATTGCATTGCTTCCACATCCTTCTAAAAAAGAAAATACAGGAACAGAAAAATGAATCCAGAATACGTTTCAATCTCTATAGCAGTCATTTCGATTTTCATTTCGGCAGTCATCATTTTTTTGGAACGGGCGTTTCCATTTCTGCTTTTTTCTAAAAAACAGCCGCCGGCAATCATAAGACTCATTGAAAAGTACATTCCGCCTATGGCAATTACAGCACTTTTGTTCTACTGTCTCAAGGACATGAACTTTTCTGCAGCCTCAGGATTTGTTCCTTCTGCAGTTTCTTTAATGGTCTGTATTGGTCTTCATATATGGAAGAAAAACTCTCTCATAAGTATTTTTGGAAGTACAATTCTGTATATGACTCTTTTGAAAATAATTTAGATTTTTGATATTTTTTTCTGATTTTTTATTGACTATTACCCTAATTAACGTCATTGTGAGCCTTATATATATAAAATGCTAATCTGCCAGTTGTGCAGCTTTTATCATAATGAACAGAGGTACTTGAGTGAAAGGTAGTCAGGTTACCATTGACCATGTATCAAAACGCTTCGGTGATTTCGTAGCGCTTGACGACATTAATTTTACTATTAAACCAGGAGAATTCTTTTCTCTTCTTGGTCCATCTGGATGCGGAAAAACAACTTTGCTCCGCATTATTGCTGGTTTTGAATTTCCTGATGAAGGAGCTGTTCTTTTTGACGATACAGATGTTGTACCTCTACAGCCAAACAAGCGTTATTCAAACACAGTATTCCAGACTTATGCACTCTTTCCTCATCTTTCTGTTTACGAAAACGTGGCATTTCCATTGCGCTTAAGAAAAATTAAGGAAAGCGAAATTGAAGAACGCGTAAAAAAATACATTCACCTGGTTCAGCTGGATCAGCACATGTACAAAAAACCGAACCAGCTTTCCGGAGGACAGAAGCAGCGTGTAGCAATTGCCCGGGCACTTATAAATGAGCCAAAGGTTCTCCTTCTTGATGAGCCGCTTTCTGCTCTTGATGCAAAACTCCGCGCAAACCTTCTGATTGATCTGGACAGAATTCACGATCAGATTGGAATTACTTTCATTTACGTTACTCACGACCAGAGCGAAGCTCTTGCTGTCAGCGACAGAATTGCAGTAATTAATTCTGGTCATGTTCTTCAGGTTGGAACTCCTTACGAAATTTACGAAAGCCCTGCAACTCAATTTGTAGCACAATTTATTGGTGAAACAAACTTGTTTGAATCTACAGTTGTAAAATGCGAAGATTACAAGGTTCCTGGAAAAGCAGACATTGAGCACATGGTTACCCTCAATACTCCAGCATTGGGAATGCAGGCTCAGCTTAAGGGCGAAACTGCAGCTACCCGCGAAGAAGACAAAAATATTCTGGTTACAGATTATGAGCATACTGATGAAGGACAGAAGGTTGCGTTTACAGTTCGTCCTGAAAAAATCAGAATCACTCTTGAAGAACCTGCTTTTGGCGGACGTAAAGACATCAATGTTTTCAAAGGAATCGTTGAGGAACCAATTTATACAGGTTTTCAGTCAAAATTCTATGTCCGCCTTGAAAACGGAACTATTGTAAAGGTATTCAAGCAGCATACCAACTATCTTGATGACGGTCCTGAAATTCAGTGGAAAGACACCGTATACATTTCATGGTCAGCAGAAGACGGTTATATCGTAGAAGATATAAATAAATAACAGCCGGTATGGAGATATAAAATTATGGACAAAAACATGATTTCTGAAGAACAGCCACCGGCTGAAAAAAAATCTTTTCTTCTTAAATTAGCAGAAAAAGCAGAATACGCCCGCCACAGAAAACTGAATCCTGGTCCTGGCTATGCGTGGCCAATGGGAGCATGGTTTACAATTTTCTTTATTGTGCCTATTGCAATCATCATCTGCTATTCATTTATGAAAAGAGATACTTTTGGTGGCGTAATCCACGAATTTTCGATTACAGCATATAAACAGATGCTTTCAAAAGCCTATGCGTACATCTTCCTTAGAACTCTCTGGATGACTCTGGTATCGACTGCTGTATCAATTTTAATTGCATTGCCATGCGGATATGCAATTGCAAGAAGCCGTCATCAGAATGTGTGGCTGATTCTTGTCATCATTCCATTCCTTACAAATTCACTTATCCGCGTTTTTGCATGGATGTCTATTCTTAGTGAAAACGGACTTTTGAATTACCTGTACGGAATTGTTTTTAAGCTTGTTCATTTCATCTTAAGAGATGATGCTGTCTTTTCTCCGTATAAATTCATGTATACAAAAAGTGCCGTTATTCTCGTAAGCATCTACATGTATTTGCCTTATGCAATTCTGCCAATTTTTACGGCTGTTGACCGCTTTGACTTTACTTTGCTGGAAGCTGCACGGGATTTGGGGGCATCAAAGCTTCAGTCAATGCTTATGATTCTTATTCCAGGAATCAAAAGCGGAATCATAAGTGCAGTAATCTTTACGTTCATTCCTATTTTTGGAAACTACACTATTCCTCAGCTTTTAGGTTCTACAGAAAGCTATATGCTGGGAAACATCATCATGGATCAGATTCAGAAAGCGCGAAATCTGCCGCTGGCATCTGCATTCAGTGTAATTCTTACCCTGGTAAGTATGGCTGCCATTCTGTTTATGATTACTTCAAACAAACATGAACAGAAGATGAAGACTTCTTCAAAAGAATAGCGGGGTTTAATTATGGAATTTTTAGTTTCAGTCATTCTTGCAATACTTCAGAAAACTCATATTGCAAAAACAGAAAACGGACGCCACGCAAAAAGAAGCTGGAAAAAGCGTGCTTCTAAAATAAGCTTTTCAAAAACAGTTCTTGTTATTGCGGTTCTTTTTCTGTTCATTCCGCTTTTTGTAATAATCTTCTATTCTTTCAATGAATCAAAAGGAACTACTTTTACACGACCTTCTCTTGTATGGTACGAAGAACTATTGTTCAGTTCTGGAAGACTATGGCTCTCCCTTATGTACAGCGCAATCGTAGCAGTTGTTTCTGCTTTGATTGCCACAATTCTTGGGAGTCTTGCAGCTATCGGAATCAGCTGGTACAAGTTTTTTGGAAAAAATTACATTCAGTCTATCAGTTTTCTACCAATGGTTTTACCGGAAGTAATCATGGGTGTTTCGCTTTTAATATTTTTAAGCGGAATTCACATGAATCTTGGCATTCCTACAATCATCATTGCCCATACAACATTCTGTCTGCCATTCGTATATCTTATGGTAAGCGCCAGAGTTGATGAATTTGACTATTCAATCATCGAAGCAAGCCACGACCTGGGTGCAAATGAACGTCAGACTCTGTTCCTGGTTATAATTCCTGCAATCATGCCTGGTATTGTAAGCGGTTTTATGATGAGCATCACAATGTCAATTGAAGACTTTGTAATCACATCACTTGTAAACGGAAACGTTGAGACACTTCCAATCTACGTATACAACATGATTCGTCATGGCGTAAGTCCTGTAATCAACGCTCTTTCATTTGTTCTTATCATCATCATCTGTCTGATTGCTTTTGCCCTTAGAAAAGGTTTAAAAGCTTTTGCCGCAGGTCATTAATCACGAATACTAGGAAAACTGATTTTCAGTTTTCCTAATTATATCTGCGTTGCAGAATTATTTTTACGCAATCTTTTTCTGTTAATGAAAAGTTGCAAAAATTTTATTTATGGAAATATGTATTTTCACGGAGTATAAAATGAAAATTATTTCTAAATTTTTGGTCGCAGCAGTTGGAATTCTTGCTGCCCTGTGTCTTGCTTCATGCGAAAAAAAGCAGGTTCTTAAACTTTACAGCTGGACTTATTACACTCCAACTGATGTAGTTGAAGCCTTTGAAAAAGAATTTGACTGCAAGGTTATCGTTACTGAATATGACTCTAATGAAACAATGTTCAACAAACTTGTTAATGGTGGTTCAAAGAGTTTTGATATCGTAGTTCCATCACAGGATTACGTTTCAATCATGATTGCTAAAAATATGCTTCAACCTGTTGTTCAGGAAAAATTCACAAACAGGGAAAACATCAATCCTGCTGTTCTTGCAAAAGTAACTTATGACCCGGAAATGAAATACGCAGTTCCATATTATTTTGGCGCAGCCGGAATTTCTGTAAATAAGAAAAAGGTTCCAGGTGGAAACTATGAACGCACATGGAATATCTTTGCAGATTCTCAGTTTAAAGGCCATGCATCTATGATGGATGATTACCGCGAAGTTATGGGCGATGCATTGGCTTACAAAGGTTACAGCGTATGCACAACAAATGATAACGAACTTAAGGAAATCTCTGATCTTATCAAAAATAACTGGGTTCCAAACATTGTAAAATTTGATGCAGAAGGTTTTGGAAAGGATTTTGCCCGTGGTGATTTGTGGCTTTGCCAGGGTTACGCAGAATGCGTGTACGGCGAAGTTCCAGAAGAAGAATGGGATGATACAATTGACTTCTTTATTCCAGAAAACGGCGGACCTTCATACCTTGATAGCATGTGTATTCTTAAAGACTCTAAAAATGCTGAGCTTGCAACAGAATTCATACACTTCATTCACCGTCCTGAAAATTATGCAAAATTCCTTGATTTCTTCCGTTTCCCTTGTTATGTAAACCTTAAAGCTGAAGAATTTATGCAGACAAAACCTATGTATCCTGCAAGCATCATGGAAAAATGCGAATTAAAAAATGATCTTGGAAAAGACATTGATAAGTATTATTCAATTTGGGAAAATTTAAGAATTTCTAACTAAAAAATAGAATTATTTCAGGCTGATATTCTTTTAGTAAGCACTAATTTATCAGCCTGATTTTTTTCTCTTAATTAACATTTATTAAAAAATTTTGACAAAAAAAAAAGTTGTAGTAAAATGAAAATACTTATGAACCAGTTGGACTTATCTTCAATACTTGATGCTTTTTCTTCTCCCGTGATGGTTGCAAAACCTGTGTATGATGGGTCAAAACTAGCAGATTTTGAAATTCTTCACATAAATGAGGCGTTCAAAAAATCAATAAAACATTCCATCTGTTCTGGTCATTCGTTTCTTGAAATCAGAGACATATTAAATGCAGATATTCCCTGGTTTGACATTGCGGAAAAAACAATAAACGGCATAAATCTGGAGCCTGTTACGTATTATTCAGAACAGCTGCACTGCTGGATGAGAGTTCAGATGAGAGGAACTTCTGATGGTCTTCTGGTTGTAAATATAGAAGACGTTACAGAAGAAAAAAATCATGCCCAGAGATTGAAGAAAACTGCATACCATGATTTTATGACAGGACTTCCAAACAGAAATCAGTTCAATGAGGAATTTCCTGCATTTTTGATGAAAGCTGAATTCAATTCTACAAAAGTAGGTGTTCTTATTGTTGATATTGATAACATGAAGTACATCAACGATTCAAAAGGTCATTCTGCTGGAGACAAAATACTTATAGATGCAGCAAAAGTTCTTTCCCAATTCAAAAACAGTAATATTATTGCCTATAAACATGGTGATGATGAATTTCTTGTTATCATTCAGAATGCAAATGCAGTAGATACGATTATAAATTCCTGTGATGCCATTTTTGAAGCTTTTCAGCTTAATAATATTAATGTTTCCTGTGGATTATCAGTTTTTCCTGATGATTCTAAAGACGAAAACGATCTGCTTCGTTATTCTGACATTGCAGTTCACTGTGCAAAAAAACAAGGAAAAAATCAATTTCAAGCTTTTGTACCAGAAATGCAAAAAACCTTTATCCAGAAGCTAAGCATACAGAATAAAATGACTCAGGCTGTTCTGGAGAGCAAATTCAAACAGGTCTACCAGCCACAGTTTGACGTAAAATCCAATACTTTACGGGGGTTTGAAGCGCTTATTCGCTGGCATGATGAAGAACTGGGAGATATTCCTCCTTCTGTTTTTATTCCAATGGCAGAAGAATGCGGACTGATTATTCCTATCGGAAACTGGGTAATAAATACAGCCTTTTCTACCCTAAAGCAGTGGCAGACAAAGTATGATTTTAAAGGCATAATCTCTATAAATCTTTCACCAATTCAGTTAAAACAACCTTCTATTATTGACGATATAAAAAATTGTCTTGATAAATATCAGCTTTCACCTAATTTCGTTGAAATTGAAATTACAGAAGGAATTATGATTGACAGTATGGAAGATGCCATTTCTAAAATGAAAACGCTTAAAGATATGGGCTTTAAAATTTCCCTGGACGACTTTGGAACAGGCTATTCTTCTTTAAGTTATCTTCAGATGCTGCCATTAGACACGCTTAAAATCGACAAATCCTTTATAAATGACATCACTTCAAAAGATGGTATTCAGGCTAACATAACAAATTCAATTATTATGATGGTTTCCCAGATGGGACTGGACACAATTGCAGAAGGTGTTGAACATGACGAACAGTATGAACTTCTGAAAAAATTCAACTGTCATATAATACAGGGATTTCTCTGCGGAAAACCAATGACAGAAGAAAGATGCAGCGCATACCTTTCAGGAAATCATGCATCCCAAGAATCGTATAGTATTCGGATTCATAATCCTTTTTCACATGAAAATCCGTAATTTTATCCTTCCATATATCAAGCATGATTTGAGGTTTTGGAAGTAAATCATACTTTTCATTTACAAACAAAGGATTGCGCGTATCATAATAATTTATAATAGGTGTCTGACGGTATTCATAAGTCTCATGCCATACCTGAATACCATTTAAAATTATTGGCGTTTTACCACATCTAAGACCATATTCAACATCATCACAATGTATAAAAAACGGCATAATATCATTTTCTTTTGCAAAGCTCATAGGATAACAACAAAACCAGAAACCACCATATTCAGCTTCCATGTTTTCATTCACGAAAGTCAAATTGACAGTATCACGCATGTCCAGATTAAATCCGACATGCCTTATGTCGCCTCTGTTCCATATCTCCGCTGCCGTATATTGTATA
>ERZ808026.98-NODE-98-length-16505-cov-3.503104_pt1 | contig 16505 bp, 14 predicted proteins | sample MGYA00380182_ERZ808026 | MGnify/ENA primary metagenome ERZ808026 (study PRJEB31490, sample SAMN06133376) | cow dung metagenome | isolation source: H9 | host: cow | place: China: Chengdu | collected 2015-05 ... | reverse complement strand
ATTTACAGAATCAAATCAGAAGTATGAATGTGTGTATGAACTGAATAATGGAGAGTGGAACAATGTATGTTTTCAGCCACTTAAGATTGAAAACGGCGAATGCAAATGTGTTCTCGTAACATTCTCTGATATTTCTGAATCAAAGGCTAAATTTGATGAAATGGCCTTGCAGATGGAAAGGTTTCATAAAGGTTCAAAATTTTCAAACTGGTATTTTGCACAGGTTTCCCAGGATATGTATTCGCAGATTCTCAAATTTGATCTTCTTACAGGCGATACATCTAAAATCATATTTGAAGACAACGAACCAAAAGAAGTTCCTGTAATGAACTGGAATACAATTCATGACCAGCTTATTGATTCTATTCATCCAAAAGATTTGGAAATTGCATCAAATGTCTTTTCAGTTGACCGTATAAAATCTATGGCTCCGGGAGAAATGCTTGAATGTACTTTCAGACGTTACATTGAAAATAAGTATCACTGGTACAACATGACAATTCATGTTTCAGAGCTGGAACCTTCTGTTGCTGTTGTTTTTGAGCGAGATATCACCGCTTCTGGAGTGGATATAAACCAGACGATTTCAAAAGCTGAGCATGACGGACTTACAGATTTGTTCAATATTGAAAAATACGGAAGTCTTCTCCCTACAGAATATGCATCAATGGAATCTGCGGGTGTAATTTATGCGGACATTGAACATCTTTCTGAATTCAACGAAAAGTACGGTCGAGATGTAGGCGATGAAGCAATTAAAATTCTTGCGGAAAGCATGCGTTCTGTTCAGAACAGACAGAATCTTGTGTTTCGTTGTGGTGATGATGAATTTATGCTTATTTCAAAAAATACTTCAAATGAAGAAATTGAAATCTTAAAGCAGCTTGTTAAGGAACGTCTTTCCCGCCTTAGCGATATTCGTAATGTTCATTTTGTGGCTTCATTTGGTAGTGCATGGGAGACAAATGTAACTGATATTGCAAAGGTTATTTCAACAGCTGTAACAGATATGCGCAATAACAAAACTCTTGAACTTTTACATTGATGCAGCGAAATCTTGTAACACTTGCAACTGTAATTTCTATAAAGCCTCTTGGAGAAAATAATGCTTCTGTCTGTGTTCTTACTCAATCCCAGGGAATTCTTTATGTTACTCTTTATGGCGGTCCTAAAAGCCGTTTAAAATCTCTTGTATCAACGTGGAATACAGGAACGATGTATCTTTCTCTTTCAAAAGGAATTTATAAGATTTCTGATTTTGATGTAAAATCCTATCATCTTACATTCCGTGAAGATATATATAAATCATGTGCTGCTTCACTTGCTGCGGAAATTGCAATTAAAACTCACTGTGCTGGAAATAATGAACGTTGCTGGGCTCTTGTAAACGGATTTTTAAATGGATTGGAAATCTGTTCTGAACAGGCAGAATTGAATTCTGGTCTTATGCGTTTTTTATGGAGATATCTGGAGCTTCTTGGTATTCAGCCGGAAAGCGGCTTGTGCTGTCATTGCGGAAACGTGATGGAAAAAGGGGGAGAATATGTTCCTTCTGAAAATGGATTTATCTGTTCTTCCTGTAATCACAGGTCAGGGACTTTTTTTGTAAATGCAGAGGGGCTTTTTTTTCTGACAGGAATTTCACGTCTTCCTCCAAAAGAAGCTTCCGCTCTTGTTTTATCTCCTCAAGCTTTGGGGCAGGTAAAAACATTGCTTTTTTATCTTATTGAAAGTGCATGTGGAGTTAATCTTTTGACTTTGAAAACTGCAGCAGGTATTCTATGATTTTGTTTGACTGAATCTGTTTATTAACGTATAATATTTTAATTAATTTTGTCAGGTGGTGAGATAAATGGAACCTATTTTTCCTTTGAAAGAACTTATTGGTTTTACAGGTAATATCTATCAGATTACAGTAGCTGCTAGTCGTCGTGCTTTTCAGATGTCAAAAATCAATGACCCTGAAGTAGAAAAGAATTCAGGTAAAGCAGTTTCAATTGGCGCTCGTCAGTTGTTCTGCAATAAAGTTTCTTATAGAATCGAAGACGAAAGTAAATAAAAAGTGCGCATCCCTGTAATTGTGTTGTTCGCACCTACAGCTTCGGGAAAGACTGCTTTAGCCATAAATCTTTTTGGTAAAAGCAGTCATTCTTTTTTTAAAGGCAGGTGTGAGTTAATCAGTGCAGATTCCATGCAGGTTTATAAAGGACTTGATATTGGAACTGCAAAACCAACTTCAGAAGAAAAAACTGAACTTCCTCATCATCTGGTAGATTTATACCAGCCCAATGAGCAGTTTTCGGTTGCAGATTTTGTGAATCTTTGTGACGAAAAGTGCAGAGAGCTTTATTCACGGGGAATAATTCCTTTAGTTGCCGGCGGGACGGGATTTTACATAAGGAATTTCATTCTTGGACTTCCAAAAACTCCGGAATCTGATCCGAAAATAAGAGAACAGCTGAAGAATAGAATTGAAAAAGATGGAAATCAGATTCTTTATAGTGAATTATGTGCTGTTGATCCGGAAAGTGCGGAAAAAATCAACGTGAATGATTCATACAGAATCTGTCGTGCCCTTGAAATATTTTATACCACAGGAAAGAAAAAAAGCTCGTTTGAAATGGTATGTGAACCTCGCAAAGAATATGATTTCTGTGTAATCATATTAAAACGGGAGCGGGAAGAACTTTACAATCGTATTAACAGTCGTGTTGACTTAATGTTTAATCAGGGACTGGAAAATGAAGTCCGTCAGCTTATAGAAAGTGGCTGCACAAAAGAAATGCCTGGAATGCAGGCAATCGGTTACAGGGAATGGTTCGGTAACGATTATAATACTCCAGAAGGAATTGAACGCATAAAATACGAAATTAAACGAAACAGCCGAAAATACGCAAAAAAGCAGTATACTTTTATGAATGATATTCCAGGCGCAAAAATTGTAGAAATTAAGGATGAAAAATCAACGTTTCTGCAGGTTGAATCAATAATAAAGTCTTTTTTATCTGAAAAAATACTGAAAAAATAATGAATCACTTGACCTAAATCATTATTTGGATAATAATTAATAACACTTTACTAGTAGAGGGGTGCCATCGTGCCTTGTGGAAAAAAAAGAAAACGCCAGAAGATGGCGACACATAAGCGTAAGAAGATGCTTAGAAGAAACAGACATAAGGCAAAGTAATTAATTTACTTTGAAATGTCTTATAAAGACCGGAACAGATTTATTTTTTGCTGTTTCGGTCTTTTTTTTAGAAGAGGTTATTTACGTTACTTTCAGCAATCAAATCACCGGAAGATATAAAGTCTCTGTCATTTAAGCAGCTTAATGATTTAGCTGCCGAAATTCGTAGGGTAATAATCGACGTTGTAGGAAAAAATGGCGGTCACCTTGCAAGTAATCTGGGAATTGTTGAGCTTACAATTGCTTTACATCGTGTTTTTGATAGTCCAAAGGATGCGATAGTTTTTGATGTAAGTCACCAGTGCTATGCTCACAAGCTTCTTACTGGAAGATTTAGTCAGTTTTCTACATTACGGAAAAGTGGCGGACTTTCTGGCTTTACCAAACAGGAAGAAAGTATCCACGATTTTTTTGATAACGGTCACTCCTCAACTTCCATTTCATCTGCTTTAGGTTTGCAGCAGGCCAGGGAAATTCAGGGGATAGAAGGCAAGACTATCGCTGTAATCGGTGACGGAGCCCTTACAGGTGGGCTTGCTCTGGAGGCGCTTTCCAACGCAGGTCAGATTGCAAAGAATTTTATTGTAATCGTAAATGACAATCAGATGTCAATTGATCAGAATACAGGAGCCATTTCAAGATATCTTACAAGACTTACAATGACATCACCTTATCAGACCTTTAGAATTAAATTTGACGATTTTGTTGAACGAATTCCTTTTTTAAACAAGTTTATTGGTAAGGTTGTTTTCAGATTTAAGCGGTCATTAAAAGGATTTTTCTTTTCTACAAATTTATTTACAGATTTAGGATTTGAATATGTAGGACCCCTTAATGGCCATGATATACGGGACCTTGAACTGATTTTAAGACGGGTAAAACGTATGCAGCGGCCGGTTGTCGTTCATGTTGTTACAAAAAAAGGCAAGGGGTACAGTCCTGCAGAACATAATCCAGACAGGTTTCATGGTGTAGGCCCTTTCATAACTTCTGAAGGAAACGTTGAAAAATTTGACAACGTAAGTTTTACAGAAGCTTTCAGCAATTCCCTTATGAAAATTGCAGAGAAACGTAAGGATATTGCCTGTATTACAGCAGCCATGGCTAAAGGTACTGGGCTTGCGGCTTTTTCACGGCATTATTCTGACCGGTTTTTTGATGTCGGAATTGCAGAAGAACACGCCGTAACTTTTGCAGGGGGACTTGCAAAGGGCGGTCTTGTTCCTGTTGTTTGCATTTATTCCACTTTTGTTCAGCGGGCTGTTGATCAGATTATTCATGATATATCTTTACAGAATTTTAAATCTGTTTTTGTTTTTGACAGAGCAGGAGCTGTTCCTTCTGATGGAGAAACTCATCAGGGGCTTTTTGATATTTCTCTTTTCCGTCCTGTGCCGAATATAAGAATAACAAGTCCTGCAACGGCTGTTGATTTGGAAAAAATCCTGAATTATGCAGTTGAGTCTGAATATTCTACGATAATCCGTTACCCAAAAATGTCATGTCCTACAGAGCTTGAATGCTTTAATCAGGATGTGCAGGAAGGACGTGGTGTTCTGGTGACTGCAATGGATTATGAACCAGATTTTGCCGGAAAATACGAAGATGATGATTCTGAAGTTAAGAAAGTGCTTTATGTAACAACAGGCGGAATGTTTTCTGAAGTTATGACTGCCTGCAGAGCGCTTTCTTTTGAAAACATCATTGCTGATATTTACTCCCTTAGATTCATTAAACCTTTTGATGAGGAATATTTTTTCAGCCTTGCAGAAAAGTACGATGCAGTAGTTTTTGTGGAAGACGGAATTGTTACTGGCGGAATAAGTGAATATATTGCAAGTGTTTACGGAAAACGAGGATTTTCTAATTTTGCAATAAAGGCATTTCCGGAAAAATATTATTCGCAAGGCTCTAGAAATGATGTTCTTGTTCAGGCTGGACTTACGCCGGAAGACTTAAAATCTGCTGCTTTAAAAATACTGGAAAATTTTTCGAAATAGTTTAGTCTATAAATTACAAAGGAATTATTACTGATATGAAGTTTTCTCTTTCAACCCGGACAATTCAAACTGACCTTCCTGCTTTTGTGATGGGAATTGTAAACGTAACGCCAGATTCATTCTGGAAAGAAAGCCGCGGCGGTTTTGAACATGCTTTAAAGTTGATTGAGCAGGGTGCTGATATTCTTGATATAGGTGGTGAATCCAGCCGTCCTGGCAGTGCATACGTAAGCGAAGAAGAAGAGCTTTCTAGAATCATTCCCGTAATTCAGGAAATCCGCAAGGTTTCTGATATTCCAATTTCGGTTGATACCCGCAAAAAAAATGTAATGGAAAAAGCATTTGAAGCAGGTGCAGATATTCTGAACGATATTTCAGCCTTAGAAGATGACTGGGAAATGGGGAAGTTTTGTGGAAAACACGGCATTCCAGTGATTCTTATGCATAAACGTGGAACTCCTGCTGATATGCAGAACAATACTTCGTATGAAGATGTTTTTAAGGAGATAAATGACTATCTTGTTGAACGGGCAGAATATGCAATCAGCTGTGGCATCAGCGAAGACAAAATAATTCTTGATCCTGGCGTAGGTTTTGGAAAAGGTCTTGAAGAAAACGCAAAGCTTATAAAAGATGCCGGAAAATTAGGAAACGGCCGTTTTATGATTCTTATGGCCTTATCCCGAAAAACCTGCATTGGTCAGATGACTGATAAGGATATTTCTGGTCGTCTTAGCGGTACACTTGCTGGGGATTTAATTTCTGTTATGAACGGTGCACGAATGGTCCGTGTTCATGATGTTGCAGAAACAGTAGATACTTTGAAAGTCTTGGGTTATATTAATAGTATAAGTTAATTTCTGATAAAGGATTTGGAAAAATACATTGAAATCAATTGACAGTTTTCTGGCTTTTTACGGTTATCTGCGACCGGTTATAGATATTGGTATTATTGCCTTTATTTTATACAAAGGTTATGAAGTTATTGTAAAGACAAATAGTCTTCAGATTATCAAAGCAGGTGTTCTTGTTCTGGTATTTTATATCATTGCAATGGTTTTACATCTTGAAACTTTATTATGGATTTTTAAGCTTATAGCTCCCCTTCTTGTTGTTGCTTTTGCGATTGTATTTCAGCCTGAATTGCGAAAGATGTTTTTAAAATTAGGACAGAACCAGTGGTTTGCTTTCGGTAATCGTTCAAAGCATACATATGTCGATTCTGTTCTAATCGCAGCTGAAATGCTTTCAAAACAGAAACGTGGTATGCTGGCAGTTTTTCTTCGTCATACAAAGCATGAAGATATTATTCAGACTGGAACTAATTTAAATGCGGATTTAACGTCCAGTCTTCTTGTTACTATTTTTGGAATGGATACACCTCTTCATGACGGAGCCTGTTTTATTCAGGGGGGGAAGCTTGTGGCAGCAGGATGTTTTCTTCCTCTTAGTGAGCAGTATGATATTCGAAAAACTTTTGGTACAAGACATAGAGCTGCACTTGGACTTTCAGAAATAAGTGACTCCGTTATACTTGTAGTTTCAGAAGAAACAGGGGCTTTAAGTCTGGCTTATGATTCAAAGCTTCATTATGACCTTTCTGTTACAGAGATAACAAAAATTCTTGAAAATCTTCTTGATATCAGTCCTGAATCTTACAACATGGAGGATACAATCGATGAACAGAAAAAAGCTGACTGACAGGATTTTTGAAGACTGGGGTCAGAAAGTTGTGTGTATTGTTCTGGCTGTAATTATTTATGTTTTCAGTCAGGTTGCAACATTGGAACGCAAGGTTTTTGTTCTCCCTCTAAAAGTAGAGGCTGATGGACTTATGATGGCTAATAGTGATATTCCGAAATTTGTTAAGGTTTCTGTGCGAACGCGAGCTGAAAATATGCCTTCCATAAATTCTGGAAATATTTTTGCATATATAAATTTAAGTGAATATACAGAACCTGGTTTTTGCGACGTTCCTGTTAAAGTATCGCTTTCAGAAGATTTAATGTTAATAGATCCTCTTGAGTATTCCGTTAAGCCTGCTTTTTTAAATATTGAACTTGATAAAAAAGAACTGGCATACATTCCTGTAAAACCTGCCATTTCTGGAACTGTTGAACATGGATACGTTATATCGAATATTGATGTTTCTCCGTCAACGGTAAAAGTTGTTGGTCCATCAAAAATGATAAGCAATACTACAAGTATTGATACAAAAAAAGTCATAGTTTCTGGAGCTGCTACTAATTTTTCAAGAGAAGTAAAACTTGATAATATAAATTCAAAATTAAAGGTCGTTCCAGAAAGTGACTTTAGGGTAACTGTTTCTGTTATTCCAGCAATGGATACAAAGGAGTACAAAAATATTACTCCTTACGTTGAAAATCTTAATCCGGATTTCGAACTTTCAGGCGAGCTTTCAAAAATTAATTTTAAGGCAACTGCAGCTGTTTCTGTTCTGGAAAATTATTCGTGTACGGCTAAGACTGTTTCTGTAAACTGTGCTGAAATAAATGCTGCAGGAACTTACAATTTGCCTGTAAATATAAGTTTACCAAAAAACATGACACTTGTTGAAAAATCCTCAGATACTGTTTCTGTAACTGTAGTAGAAAAAATTAAGGAACAGCAGGAAATCATAGAAGATGAAAAGGATAATGATTTTTCTTCTGGTGACATAATAGAAGATAAAATAACTGTTTTGGATAAAAAGCAATGATTATTGGAATCGGTGTAGACATTTCTAAAGTTTCAAGATTTGAAAAGTGGATGAAGGATGAAAAAATGATTCCCCGTTTTTTTAATGCTGCCGAAATTAATAATTGCCGTTCAATTCAGTCTGCCTGTGAACATTACGCCGCTCGTTTTGCTGCAAAAGAAGCCTTTGGCAAAGCTCTTGGTGTTGGTCTTGCCGGTTATGATATGAAAGATATTTATATTGTAAATGATGAAAACGGCAGACCTGAGCTGAAAGTTGAAAATAAGGCAAAAGATTTATTAGAAAGTAAATGCGAAAATCCGATAATTCATGTATCATTAAGTCATGAAAAAGAATATGCAACAGCATTTGTTGTAATAGAAGCGAGGTAAACGTGGTATCTTCTTCAAGCAGAAAAAAGACTGATTCAGAAAAGAAAAAGCCTGCCATATCATATTTTTCTAAAGATAAGATAATCTGTCCTGTGTGCAAAAAAGCCTTTGAAAAAGAGGTTATGCGAAGCGGAAATGGTCGTATGATTGCCGGTGGACTTACAGACGATCTTCACCGAATTTTTGAACCATCTGCTAAATTTGGACGTATTTATCCGCTTATCTATGAAATTGGCGCTTGTCCTTACTGTTATACAGCAATGCTTTGGTCTGATTTTACGGAATTAAAAAAGAAAGAGGATACAGACAGGCTTTTTGAAAGTCGTGATGAGCGTAAAGATAAAGTAAACAATGTTTTTCCTCATTTTAATTTAAAGCATGAACGTACCCTTTTTGACGGTTGTGCAATGTATTATCTTGCGCTCCTTACATATTCTAAGGTAAATCCAGAAATGCTTCCTACAATGAAATCCGCATTTCTTTCTTTGCGTCTGGCCTGGCTTACTCATGAACTTGATCTGGCTGTTCCCGGCCATAACTTTGAATTCATTTCCCAGGCAATGTACAGAAAAGCACTTTTCTTTTATCAGCAGGGAATTTTATGTGAAACAGACAGAACTGAAAAGTCTTCAACACTTGGAAATTTTGGACCAGACATGGATAAAAATTATGGCTGGGACGGTGTAATATATCTTTGCGGTTTACTGGAATACACTTATGGACAGAAGGATGATCTTCAGCTGAGACTTAAAAAGCTTAGTGAATCTAAGACTGCAATTGCCCGTATTTTTGGTCTTGGAAAATCTTCCAAAAACAAACCTGGACCACTTCTTGAAAAGGCAAGGGATTTATATGACCGCCTTACAAAAGAAGTTAATGACGACGATTTTTAGGATAATTTAGTGCGTAATATTCTGCTTACAATTTCTTATGATGGAACTGATTTCTGCGGCTGGCAGCGTCAGGATTGGGGTGAAGTAAAGAATTATCAGAGAACTGTACAGGGCGAAATTGAAAAAGCTTTGGAAAAAATTCATAAAGAACCGGTTATTCTTTATGGATCTGGTCGCACAGACAGCGGAGTTCATGCAATGGGGCAGGCTGCAAATTTTGTCTCAACTGTTGATTCCATTCCTGTAGAAAAATATCCAATTGCCATAAACAGTTTTCTTCCTCAGGACATACGCATAATTGATGCCAAAGAAGTTCCTGAAGAATTCAACGCAAGATTCAGTGCAACAAGCCGGGTTTACAGGTATTTTATATGCCCTGAAAAAATTCACGCTTTTCAGACTCGTTATGCCTGGTTTGTAAATTATCATCCGAATTTAGAGCGTCTTAATACACTTGCAGAATGTTTACGTGGAGAAATTGATTGCGCAAGCTTTGCTGCCAGTGGTGATATGAGTCTGTCAACTTTCCGTTATCTGAATAATGCCCATTTTTTTACTCAGTTAAATCCTTTAGACGGAAGGGAAATGATTGTGTTTGAAATCGAAGCAAATGCATTTCTGTGGAAAATGGTTCGAACCATAACAGGTACATTAATAAATCTTGACAGAACTGGCGCTCCTTTAGATTCAATGAAAAAAATTCTTGAAGCAAAAGATCGGAAAAAGGCAGGGGCAACGGCACCTGCCAATGGGCTTTTTCTTTACAAAATTAATTTTGATGGAGTCAGAGTTCACCAGTAGTTACATTAACGAAACTGGATCAATATCACACTCGATGTAAACGCTTTGAGGGTGTGAGTAATCTGTTAGTAGTCTGTTTGCAGCCTGTTGCATTACTGAAATATTAAGTCCCCGCAGAATAATCTGAAATCTGTAGTTCATAGAAATTTTGGAAACAGGGCATTCAGCAGGACCTATGACATCTGCATTTTTACCGCAAAGAGATTCCAGAATATCAGCTGCCTGATCTGCACAGTTTGAAGCCTGAGCCTGATTTGCGCTTCTGAATACAAGTCTTACAAGTCTGCTGAAAGGCGGAAATCCTAAAAGTTTACGCTGGTTAAGCTCGTAACTGTAAAAACCGGCGATGTTTCCTTTGCAGGCGAAGAAAATAGGTTCTCTGCGGGGATTGTAGGTCTGCACAAGAACTTTTCCATCTGGAAAAAACCTTCCCGCACGACCTGCAACCTGTGTAATCAAACTGAAAGTGCGCTCACTGGCCCTGAAATCTGGCATGTGAAGTCCTGTATCTGCAAGAATAACGCCTACCAGCTGAAGATTCGGAAAATTCAGACCTTTTGCAACCATTTGTGTACCCAGCATGATGTCGTATTCACCATTTCTGAAGGCTGTCAGTTTTTCTTCCAGTTCACCTTTTTTAGTAAGTGAATCGGTGTCGATGCGAACAATTCTTGCGTTTGGAAATTTTGCGTGGGTTTCTGATTCAATGTACTCTGTTCCAAATCCGCTGTAACCAACGTCAAGAGAACCGCATTGAGGGCAAAATACAGGAGGGTCGGCACTCCAGCCGCAGTAATGACAGCGCACTCTGTTTTCATTTTTATGATAGGTCATTGGAACTGAACAGTTTTTACACTTAATTTCATAACCACACTGGTTGCATCGGAAAAAATGAGTAAATCCACGTCTGTTTAAAAAAAGAATTACCTGTTTTTTGCCGTCAATTGTTTTCTGAATTTCGTCTGCCAGTTCTGGTGAAATACAGCCTGGATTTTTGAATTTAGACAAATCAATGGTTTTAATGACAGGCATTGCGCCTCCTGCCAGACGTTTTGAAAGTGTGTGAGCTATAAGCCGTTTTTGAATCATAAGCTGCCATGCTTCCACCGAAGGTGTTGCGCTTCCCATAACAAGAGGAATTCCAAGTTTTGCGCATCTGTGCATTGCAGCCTGGCGGGCATGATATCTAGGCGTTTCACCAGATTTGTAAGATCCGTCATGCTCTTCATCAATTATAATCATTCCTAAATCTGGAACGGGGGCAAAAACTGCGCTGCGGACTCCGATTACGATTCTTGCTTCTTTGTGCAGGATTTTTTTCCACTCTGTAAGTTTCTGGCTTGGTGTTAAACCAGAATGCAGGACGGCTGCTGTGTTTCCAAATCTGTTCACAACGGCTTTTACAACCTGAGGTGTAAGTCCTATTTCTGGAACAAGATATATTACGCCTTTTCCACTGTTCAAAAGCCATTCTGCGCTCTGTAGAAATACTTCTGTTTTTCCTGTTCCTGTAGGGCCGTAAAGATAGTGGTAAGCAGCTTTTCCTGACTGAGCAGATAAAGTTATTGCTTTTACGGCTTCTTCCTGTTCATCTGAAAGTGTATTTGATGATTTTTCGGAAAGTTCGCTGTCAAATGAAAAACCTGCTGCGCTGGATTCACGCTTTCCGCGGGAAGGAATTATTGAAAAAACAGCTTCTCCAATGGAACAGAGATAGTATTTGCTTATCCATTGAGCAAGTTCAAAAATTTCTTCAGTGAATAAAGGCTCTGTGTCTATAATTTTTGTAACAGGCCTGATTTTTTCTGCTCCAACAGGGCAATTTTCTGGAATAGTTTCTGAAACAGCAACGATAAATCCTACTGCTTTTCTGTTACCAAACCTGATTTCAGCCCGTTTTCCGATTTCTGGCTTTAATTCGGCTTTTTCATTTTCCTGAGGAATATAAGAATATGTAAAGGTCTGATTCAACGGAATGTTCAGAACTATCTGAAGGTATGTCATTGCTGTGGAAAATTCTTAGCGTAATCAGGCACAAGCTCCAGGAGCTTAGTCTTAAAGAATTTCAGATCCTCCCAGGCAGGTCTTTTATAATCTGCGTTTCTTAAAAGAGCGCTAGGATGGTAGGTCACAATCAAAGGAATTCCGTTGTATTCGTAAATTTGACCTCTGTACCTTCGAAGTGAAATTTCCCCTTGAATATTCATAAGGTTCCTTAATGCAACCTTGCCAACCAGAAGAATGATTTTTGGTTTTAAAATATGAATTTGAGCGTCAAGAAAAGAACGGCATGCAGCAGCTTCTTCCGGAGACGGATCTCTATTGTAGGGAGGACGACACTTTACAGTGTTGGCGATATAGCAGTTGATGTTCCTGTCCAGCTGAATTGACGCAAGCATTTTGTCTAAAAGCTGACCGGCAGGACCAACAAACGGTAAGCCCTGTTTATCTTCTTCTTCGCCGGGACCTTCGCCAATTACAAGAACAGCCGGATGTTCAACACCCTGACCGGGCACAGAATTATTTCTATTGGTACAAAGTTCACAATTTTTGCAGGCTTTTATTTTTTCTGAAAGCTCATGCATTGTAATGGAATGGGATTTATTTTTTTCAGAAGAATTTTCTTCGGTTTTGTCGCTGATTTCAGAAATTTCGTCTATTTTGCTTTCATCTGCATCAAAAGAAACATGTTTTTCAGCATTGTTTTCTTTCTGTTCTGGTTGTGTTTTAATTTTCTGAATTTCAACATCATCCCAAAAGTTAATTTCAGAATTGTATTCAGGAGAAGAGTATCCGTAATAATTGTCACTGGCTGTTTTAAATAAATTGTACAGGATTTTTTTTTCAGAAGCTTTCATTTTTCATATAAGAATATCACATAACTTGTAATTCAAGCAATAAACAAGTATATTTATATAATATGAAAAAAAACTTTTTTTTATTGTCGTTTATTTTTTTCTTTTTCTCAATAAATAATATTTTTTCACAAGTATCGGTTGATCCAAATAATGATTTTTATCTTGATGCTCAGGGCTGGTTAAGTAAAGGCTATATTGATTATCTGCCTCAGTTAAAGCCATATTCTCCTGCAATTATTGAAGAAATCCTTTTAGTTGTGAAAGATGTAGAAGATAAAGCTGATAAACAGAGGGCAGAAGACTATTACAATAGATATTTTGGCAGAAAAATTCATCTTACTCTTTCTGGTACAGGAAACAGTAGGTTTTATAATAGAGAATACGGTGACGACAATGAAACCGAATATGTTGATGATTATAAAATCGCCTCTGCAAAAGCAAGTTTAGGTGGAGATATAAAATTTAACCCCTATTTTGGAATTTCTTATGATTTTGGTTTAAGAGGAATTTCAAATAATGACAGTCCGTTATCGGTATTTCCATACTGTGAAAAAAATAGTGAATATTTGAAAATTGATGATTTGTCTTTTAAGGAAGGCAGCATTGATTTTCTATTAGATTTGAATGGTGCAATTTCCTTTGGAAACAAAAATATTTATGGTTCATTAGGATTTAATCGTGTTGGATTTGGTATTTTTCCAGATGATGATTTGATTCTGAATCCTTCATCATATCAGCTGGCAAATGCTAATATAAATTTTGTTTCAAAAGGGTTTGAATATACTCAGATGGTTGGTTTTCCTGTTGCTCAAGGTTATAACAATTCAGATGAATTCAAGTGGTGTAAAGCTTTATCGTTTCACTCCATAAAAATACCTTTGATGCAAAATAAATTTTCTGTATCGTATTATGAATCTGCTGTATACGGAAATTATTTTAACCCGGCCTATCTCTTGCCAGCTCCCTGGGCGTTGATTTCAAGAGTAAGTGGTTTTTCAGAAAATGTTCTTTCTGGAATAAGTTTTCAGACTAATATTCTTCCCTGTTTTTCAATAAGTACAGATTTTATGATGAATGATATTGATTTAAAGCCGTTTATAAAGCTTAAATGGAATGATGCAGCTATACGAGGGGCATTTAAAACTGGTATCATCTATACTCCAAAGTATTCTCTTTTCAGATATATAAAATTAGATTATTGTATTGTTACTCCTTATACATATACATCATGTGATAGTAGTGATAAAAAATACAATTTTTCTGATTACACTAATTATGGTTTATGTATGGGAACTGAACTTTTACCAAATTCTCATCAGTTGGGAATAGTAATTCAGTTTGCACCAATAAAACGATTTTCTGTAACAACTACGTCTAAATTCATGCAGCATGCAAACCAGTACGAAAATTTAGATGATAAGGATGTTTTAATGCTTCCTTCTGGGGCTGTTACTGATGGTTCTTTAAAGCAGATAACTCATAATCTTGAATCTGCAAAGGAAGAAACAGGCCTGCTTAATCAGGATTCTAAAATGACTGTTTTCAGAATTGGCATTGATGTAGATTACGAGTTGCGAAATAAGCATTCTGCTTCTATATCCTTTAATGCAGGTTATTCTTTCGAATATATAATAAATGATGGTGTTGATAATCCTATTTTTCCTGAAAGATACGAAACTATAGAACAGGTTAAAATGGCTCGAGAAAACTGGAAAAATAATCTTCATAAATCTCAGAATCATTACTTTAGGGCAGGAGTGACAATTAAGTATTAAGGATTATGGATAAAAGAAAATTTCTGTTTTATTATCTTGATACAGGAGCGGGTCATAAGTCTGCTGCAAATGTTCTCTCTGATGCAATGAAAAATGAACAGCCTGACGCTGACGTAAAAATTGTGCGCGGTTTTAGTTCTCATGGACTTGGTCATCTTTTATTTGAGAAAGGATACAATTATTCCTGCAATTATATTCATGGATTATTTCCTATTGTGTATGATTTAGGACAGAGTAAGATTCTTCAGTCTGTTCTTACTTATCTGCTTTGTCCAGAAACTAAACGTTTTTTAAGAAAACAGATATTAAAAGAGCATCCTACAGATATTGTTTCTTTTCATTTTGCTCTTAATCCTTTTTTGAAAGAAGTAATAAAAAATATTCCCTGGCACATTAATTTTACTGTAATTGTTACAGATCCTTTTACCGTGCCTAATCCGTGGTTCAACGTAAAAAGTCTTAATTACATGGTTTACTCAGATGAAGCAAAAAGACTGGCGGTAAAAAACGGTGTTCCGGCAGAGAATGTAACTGTCATCCCTTTTTTAATGAACGGCAAATTCAGAAATTCTATGTCCGATTCTGAGATTACAGCGTTGAAAATTAAACATGGTTTTGATCCAAATAAAAAAATTGTCCTTCTTGTTGGTGGAGGCGAAGGTCTTCCTGGTGCAACAGAAATCATAAATCAATGTTTAATTCATAGGGCAAATTTTTCAACTGCAATAATTTGTGGGCGAGATGTAGTAAAGAAAAGGCAGTTTAATTTGCTGAGAATTGCAAATCCTCGGCTTGATTTGCATGTTTTTGGTTTTGTTGATTTTCTTGATGAACTTGTGAAGATTTGTGACTGTGCTGTAATTAAAGCGGGACCGGCAACTCTTTTTGAGGTTCTTTCCTGTCGTAAGCCGGTAATTATCTGTAAGTATATTCATAACCAGGAACTGGGAAACATGCGTTTTGCGGTAAATCATAAAGTTGGTTTCTTTATTCAAAAGCCAAGACACATATATAAAAAAATAAACGAGCTGCTTAATGACAGCTCGTTTGATGAAAAAATGAAGAAAAATTTTGATAGTGTCGTAATTGATACGGACTCTTCAAAAGTTGCTAAACTTCTTTTCCAAAAAAGTAATGTTTAACGTCTCTTTTTTCGTAAGATTCTTTGATTAAATCAAAACAATCAATTTCATTATAAATTTTTTCTGCATCTTCAATACGACCTCTTAAGACTGGGTGTTTTGGAGAAAAAAGAACGCAGCAGTCTTCATAAGGAAGAATGGAAGTGTTGTAAGTATCAATAAAATTTGCAGTATCAATGATTTCTTCTTTATCCATTCCGATTAATGGGCGCAAAAGCGGACGTTCTGCAAAATGTTCTGTAATGTTCATATTTTCCATCGTCTGACTTGCTACCTGACCAAGGCTTTCCCCTGTGATTATGCAGTCTGCACCAATTCGCTCTGCCAGCATATTTGCAACTTTCATCATGCATACGCGGAGCATAAGGGTTGACCATTCTTCTGGTGCTTTTTCCTTGATTTTCATCTGAACATCTGTAAATGGAACAATATTCAGATATGTATTCAGGCCAAAAAGTGAAAGTTTTGCGGCTAGTTCTTCAACTTTCTGCTGAGCTTCTATTGATGTGTATGGATATGAATGGAAATATACGCACTGAACTTTCATGCCACGTCTCATCATTCTGTAACCGGCAACAGGGGAGTCCAGCCCACCTGAAAGGAGCAAAAGACCGTTTCCGCTGCATCCAGCTGGTAAACCTCTGCAGCCTGTCTGAGCATCGCTGTATACAAAAACACGTTCGCGGACCTCAATGTAAATTCGCACATCAGGATTATGAACGTCAACATCCATGAATTTGTCATCATATACACTGGATG
>ERZ808026.97-NODE-97-length-16543-cov-3.993077_pt1 | contig 16543 bp, 8 predicted proteins | sample MGYA00380182_ERZ808026 | MGnify/ENA primary metagenome ERZ808026 (study PRJEB31490, sample SAMN06133376) | cow dung metagenome | isolation source: H9 | host: cow | place: China: Chengdu | collected 2015-05 ... | reverse complement strand
TTATAAAAATCAATTTTATGCATTACCAATTAAAATTCGAAATTCGAACTAAAAGATTTTCTGCAAATTCTATCAATATTCCGCCCATAATCTGAATATTTATTCAAAAAACCAATTGAATTTTCACTATATTCTATGCTATCCTAACTTGATAAAGTGCATTATGTAACAGGAGCTTTTAAATGGCTAAAAATAAATATGATTTTACAGTTGACCAGTTAGGTCCATGCAAGATTAAATCTCCAATCCAGTTATCAACAGTATTTGGTGATGCCTGTGCAAATTATGTTCGTGATGATTCCTTCGTAAGAAACAGAATCAACGTTTTCTCAAAAGATGAAGAAAACAGCATAGATGAAACAAACCTTTTACAGAAAGCAGGTCCACGTGAATTCATTTATTTTGACCCAAAAAAAGTAAAGGCTGGTATCTGTACTTGTGGAGGTCTTTGTCCAGGTCTTAATGATGTAATCCGTGCAGTTGTACGCTGTCTGTGGAACCGTTATGGCGTTCGCGACATCGTAGGTTTCCGTTATGGTTACCGCGGACTTTTCTCAGATTCAGAATTTCCACCAATGCCTTTGAATCCAGATATCGTAGATGAAATCCATAAAATTGGTGGTTCTTTCCTTGGAACAAGCCGTGGTGGCGGAGACAGACTCCCAACAGACGGTGTAGATACAATAGAAAAACTTGGCATCAACATGATGTTCGTTATCGGTGGTGACGGAACACAGCATGGTGCATCTACACTTGCAGATGCAGTAAAAGCTCGTGGTCTTGAATGTGCAGTTGTAGGTATTCCAAAGACTGTAGATAATGACTTCCTTCTTATTGACCGTTCTTTTGGTTTTGAAACAGCTGTTCAGCAGGCAAAGGAAGCAATTGCTTCAATGCACATGGAAGCTCGTTCTCAGCCAAACTGTATTTCAATCGTAAAACTTATGGGTCGCGAATCAGGTTTTATTGCCACATCAGCGGCACTTGCTTCTCATGAAACAAATTTCTGTCTTATTCCAGAAGTTCCATTTGAAATGGAAGGTCCAAACGGTTTCCTTGAAAATCTTGAACGCCGTCTTAAAGAACATCACCACGCATTAGTAGTTGTTGCAGAAGGCGCAGGACAGGAATTGCTTGAAGTATCTGGAGATAAAGATGCTTCTGGTAACATCAAGCTTGCAGATATCGGTGTATATCTTCGTGACGAAATCAAGAAGTATTTTGCTTCTAAAAATATTATAATTGACCTAAAATATTGTGACCCTTCATATCAGATTCGTTCTGCAGTTACAATTGCTTCTGACTCTGTATATTGTGAACGTCTTGGCAACAATGCCGTTCATGCAGCTATGGCTGGAAAAACAAAAACGGTTGTTGGTCTTGTTCATGACAAATTTGTTTACATTCCAACAAGCATGGCAATTGCAAGCCGCAACTTTGTAGATCCAGAAGGAGCTTTGTGGCGTGATGCACTTGATGCAACAGGTCAGCCAAATCTTATGGTAAACGATGTTGAAAAAGCAAAGAAAAAGATGCGCGAACGCTCAGGACGCTAGTTTTCTTCTGAAAAAGATATGAAAATTATGAAAAAATGGTGCAAACTTACGTTTTGCACCATTTTTTTTTGTAATTTTTTTAAAAAAAATTTGCATTATTTAAAAACACCCTTTACAATCTTGAACTAGAGAGAATTAAAAAAGTTTTGGAGTCCCTCCTTATGAAAAAAGTTTTAAAAGTCGGCCTTGCTGTCGGTTCACTGGCTTTTTTCTTCACATTTTTCGGTTGTTCTAACCAGATTGAAGAAAAACAAGATTATTTGGGTTACCTGAGTCTTTTGAATCAGTCTACTAGTTGTTCTACAGGTACAATTTCAGCCTTTTCTGCAGATTCAGAGTCCAGAGCGTTAGATGTAAATGACATTTGTTATGCATCAGCTTATGTTTCTGGTACTGGAATTGATACTGGAAAAGAGCCATCCTCTGCGCTTGCAGATGTTGCAAATGGAAAAGCATCTGACATTTCCATTCAGAAAGTTCCTATTGGAAAAAACAGAATTGTTTCAATTCAAGCTTATGACCTTACAAAAGCAAAGCTTGGAACTGTAACGATGCGAAACATTTGTGATGTAGGTACTGGTGTTAATTCTGTTGTTGTAAACTGGTCAACTACAGCTTTAGGTAATGTTTTTTATTCTTTGAATGAACGTGGATTTGATGTTTCAAAGCTTACATCAAGTGACATTCAGAATGTAAAAAATGTGATTTCTGCAGCAAACGTTCACGCAAGTCTTTTCAATTCAGAAGCTCTTGCAAGAAAAATCGTAGAAAATCAGGGTACAGCTTCCATTGACGGAAGTTATGTTATGGAAACTGCAGAATTAAAGTTTGCAACTGCACTTGAAGGCGCATACACAGTTCAGGTCTGCGATCCACTTTCAGAATCAAAAGCTTTTTCAACAGCTTCTGGTTCAGTTACAGGAATTGCTCCTGGAACATGGAAAGTTTACATTATTCAGAATGGAAAAACTGTAAAAACAACAACAGTAACATTTGAAAGCGGTAAAACAAAAGATATTGGAACTCTTGGTGTAATCACAGATAAAATTATTTTCCACGTAGAAAAATATAAGACAATCTGGGCATGGAATCCTGACACATCAATGAATTTTACAGGCGGAAAATGGCCTGGTTCTGCAATGGAACCAGATGCCCGCGAAAACTGGTATTCTTTTGAGCTTCCTGTTGAAGCAACAATGGTAATTTTCAGCAATCAAGGTGGCGGTCAGACACCAGACTTGAAGATTCCAGGTGCCGGCGAATGGTGGTACACAGGCGGAAAATTCTATGACGAAGATCCGATTGATTATGAAAATCCTGTATTGGAAAGTTTCACATGCAATTCATCAGCTCCATCTCTCTCTGGTGATGTAGTATTTGAAATTTCTGCTACAGACAACAAAAAACTTGCGAAAGTAAATCTTAAGCTTGATGGAAAAACTCTTGCTTCTGCAGTTCTGGCAGGCACAAGCGATACTGTAACATATAAATGGAATTCTGCTGTTGTAAAGAATGGTTCTCATACAATTTCTGCTGTTGTATTGGATGGAAGCGGAAATGAATCTGAAGAAAGGACAATATCATTCACAACTCAGAATGAGAATATAAAGCCTGTTGCAGTAATCAATGGTTCTGCAAACGTAGGTCTTGGAAAAGAAAAAATTTATCGTGCAAAATCTTCCTACGATCCTAACGGTACAATTGTTTCATATAAATGGACTGTTTCCGGCGCAACAATTGTAAAAGGACAGGAAACTTCAGAAATTACTGTTAAATTTCCAGATTCAACATCAAACTGTTCTATTAGTCTTGAAGTTACAGATGATGATGGTGCAACTGATACAGCAGTAAAAGAAGTAATATGTCAGGAAGGAAAAGCTACAGACTTCCGCGAAGAAACAATCTATTTTGCAATGACAACCCGTTTCTATGATGGTGACAAGTCTAACAACGTTCACTGTTGGGATGAAAATCCCAAAACTCCAGAAGATGATCCTGCATGGCGCGGTGACTTTAAAGGACTTATTGAAAAGCTCGACTACATCAAGGCTCTTGGGTTCAGTGCAATCTGGATTACTCCTGTTGTAGAAAACGCTTCTGGTCTTGATTACCACGGATACCACGCTATGAACTTCAGCAAGGTTGACCCTCGGTATGAAAGTTCAGACGTAAAATTTCAGGATTTGATTGATGCGGTTCACTCAAAAGGTATGAAGCTTGTTCTTGATGTAGTTTTCAATCACACAGGAAACTTTGGAGAAGCAAATCTTGCCCCAATGTTCGAAAAAGATTATTCAGCAGATCTTTCAGATATCAATGCTTCAATGAAACTTAGTGCAGACAGTCTGCTTGATGAAAGCTATTTTGGTCTTCCTGGTGCATTGCAGTACCAGACACGCCTTGCAAAAATGAAAAATACAGACGGCGTAAACCACGACAAAAGAAATTTCTATCATCACTATGCTAACTACAGCTGGGATGACTTTACATGTCAGTGGGGTCAGATTGCCGGTGACTGTGTAGACTTGAACACAGAAAATCCAGCAGTTCTTGAATACATCGTAAAGGCTTACTCACAGTACATTGCAATGGGTGTTGATGCTTTCCGCGTTGATACTGTAAAACACATTCCTCGTCTTTCATTCAATAAATATTTAAATGAAGCCTTTATGGATGCAGCGGCAGCTTCTGGAAACGACAATTTCTATATGTTCGGTGAAGTTTGTGCCCGTGCAAATGAAGTTGTTTACCGTGGTACTCCTAATATGTCTGCTTATTTCTATACTTGGAAAGAAGATCAGGAATATGAATGGAGTAACGACACTGCTTTGTGGGATGATAAAGAAATCTTTGAAACAGATTATCCACAGATGCCGTTTACAGCTGGTGAAATCACATTTGATGTAGTAAATGCAAAATCTGCTCATAAACAGGGACTTGAATATGCTCAGCATTCAACAAAATGGACTCAGCGCTCTGACAACCATCTTCTTCGTGGAAATGAATATCACGATCCTGACCATTCTATGAAATCTGGTCTTGATGTAATTGACTTCCCAATGCACTGGAATTTTGATTCTGCATCTGGAGCTTTCAGTGTTCATGGAGAAGACTGGCGCTATAACGATGCAACTTACAATGTTGTTTACGTAGACAGCCATGATTATGCTCCTTGTGGAGATGATACTCATCGTTTCCATAGAGGTACTGATGTATGGGCAGAAAACCTTGATCTTATGTTCACATTCCGCGGAATTCCTTGTCTTTACTACGGTTCAGAAATCGAATTCATGAAGGGTGCAATTATTGATAAAGGTCCTCTTGAAGCTCTTTGCGATACAGGCCGTGCTTACTTTGGAGATTATCTTGAAGGTGAGGTTAAGGCTACAGATTTCTCTGAATACACAGCAAGCGGTAAGGTTGCAGAAACTTTGGAATATCCATTGGCTAAGCATCTTCAGCGTTTGAACAAGATCCGCCGCGAAATCCCAGCTTTGCAGAAAGGTCAGTATTCTACAGAAAACTGTACAGAAAACAATCTTGCTTTCAAACGCCGCTATACAAAAGATGGCGTAGACAGCTTTGTTCTTGTAACAATCAGCGGTGATGCAACATTCTCTGATCTTCCTGCAGGAACTTACGTTGACGCAGTCACAGGTGACAGTAAGACTGTTACCGAAGGTGGTAGCCTTACAACATCAGGCTGTTCTGGACAGGCAAATATGCGGGTTTACGTTCTGAATGGTGAAGGAAAAATCGGTGATGATACTGAATGGTTAAAATAACCAGAAAGTATACAGTCGTATAATATGACAAAGCGGTGGTTATGCTTGCAGAGGTTTAAGTTTCTGTAAAGTGCAAAGCCACCGTTTTTTGTTTTTATATCTTTTTTTTGCCTTTTTCTGTAATTTTTTGTAAAAAAAAATTGACAGATTGAAAATTCGCCCTTAACATATTTTATGAAGAGAATTAAAAAAGTTTTTTGCTTCTAATAATAAAACATCAAATTTTTCAGTTTTTTTACAATTATTTAACTTTCCATATTTGGGCAGGATTGTAGTCATTCTGCAGTGTTGCTGTAAATTATTTGGAGGAAGATATGTTAAAAAGTATTTGGCAGAAAATTCTGTCTGTGTTGGTTGCATTGTCTGCTGCTGTTATGGTCGCTGGCTGTGCAAATGGCATCAATGAAGATTCTGGCAGCAAAGTGGCATTGCTGATGCAGCTGTCGGCAAGTTCTTCAAAATCAACTGCAAAGTATGCATCTGTTACTGTAGATACTGGCTCTGAAAGCAGTCGAAATGTAGATGTTTCAACAATCAAATTTGCAAAGATTTATGTTAGCGGTGATGATATTATCGCTGGAGAAGAACCAAGTTCTGATTTTACTGCAATTTCTGGTGGTAAAACTCAGTCAGGCGCTAAAATTGTTGTTAATAACGTTCCTGTAGGAAACAACAAGGTTGTAACAGTTTATGCCTATGATGAATCTCAGGCAAAAATTGAACCAATTGTTTTGCGTGCAGTTGTTGATGTTTCTGCAGATTCAACAAATAACGTTTCTGTAAATAAAGCTTCAACTCCATTAGGAAACGTTCTTTTTGCGCTTTCAAAATCAAATACAGCCCTTTCAAATGTTAGTGTTTCAAAAATTTCTGCTGCAATCAAGTCTGGCGTTCACTATTCATTGATAGACACAGATAAAATTGCTGAAGATTATAAAAAGAATTCTCTTGGTTCAGCTGATTCGTATGTAATTGCAGCATCAACAGTGAATGTTACAGCAAACAATTGTAATGGCTGTACAGTTCAGATTAGTGATCCACTTTCTGCTCCTCAGACTATCACTTCTGATTCTGCAGTCCTTAATTTTGAAAATGTTACTCCAGGTACATGGGTTGTTTACGTTCTTAAGGACGGAAAAACAAAATATACAAAGGTTGTAACAGTTGCTGCCGGCGCATCTGCAGCTGTTACAATTGGTCAGACAACTTTCGATGGAATTCAGATTCAGGTTCCTGTAGAAAAAGGATATCCTTTGATTCACTATTTTGATTGTGAAAATAGTGGAAAATATCCAGATACAACTTGGCCAGGTGTAGAAATGAAATCTGGTTACAGAGCTGATGATTCTGAAACTGAATATTATTACTACAACTTTGATGGAATTTCAGAAATCAGTCTGCTTGTTACAAATTCCAACCAAGGAAAGTATCACGAAGGCGATATGAAAATCAGTGCAAAGGGTGTTTATCTCATCCATGGAAGTCAGGATCCTGAACTTCTTTCTGCTGATAAGCTCATTTCTGATGCTCCTGTTCCTCCTGTTGTAAAGGTTTCATTGTCTGGTTCTACAGTAATTGTTAATTCTTCACAGGATATTATTTCTGGAACTGTTACAATTTCTTCTGGTTCTAAAACAGAAACTATTGTTGCTGCAGACTTCAGCGATAAGATTGCTACAAAAAATCTGTCATTCTGGGGAATGTCTGACGGTGCTGCTGTTGTTGCAGAAGGTGTTCTTGTTGCAGAAGGCGGTGCTGCTACAATCAGTGAAAGATTTACTTTCTCTTCTAAAATTTCTGATTCAATTGTTGTTCATGCAAAATATCCTGTTATTTATATCTGGCAGACAGGAGACAGTTCCCTTGATCAGAAAGAATTTAATATGACTGCAGAAGGTGGACAGTGGTACAAATACACACTTCCTGTTACTTCTGCAAATATTATTTTCAAACAGGCTGGTTCATGGGACGGAAAAACTGGAGACCTTAAACTTTCTGGTGCAGGTGAATACTGGTATTACAATAACAAGTGGTACGAGTCTAACCCGGAAGATAAAGTTGCTCCAGTTCTCGTTTCATTTACTTCAGACAAAACTGGAACTGTAAGCGGAAAGATTACATTTACAGTAAAAGCAACAGATAACCTTGCTCTTAAAGAAGCTGAAATTTATCTTGGCAGCGAAAAAGTTTCTTCTATTGCTCTTAGCGGTACAGACTGCGAAGGTTCTTATGTATTTGATACATCTACAGTCAAGAACGGTTCTTACACTCTTACTTGTAAAGCAGTGGACGAAGCTGGCAATAAATCAGAAGCTTCTGCTCCAATAACAATCACTACTAAGAACGCAAATCTTCCACCTGTAGCTGTAATCAATGGCGCTTCAAGAATTTTCCCAGGTGCTTCAAAAACTTTGAACTGTGCAGGTTCTTATGACCAGAATGGCGGAACAATCGCTTCTTACAAATGGACAGTTTCTGGCGGTGCAACTTACGATGCCCTTAATAAAGAAACAATTACAATTACTGCTCCAGAAAGTGCTGTAAAAGATACAGTTTACACAATCACTCTTGTTCTTACAGATGATGAAGGCGCTCAGTCAGTAGCTGCAGAAAAAACTTTGACAGTTGCAGATAAGGCTTCTGATACTGGAGATTTCCGTGATGAATCAATCTACTTTGTAATGACAACTCGATTCTATGATGGTGATAGTTCTAACAACGAATACTGTTGGGACGAAGGTGGTGAATATCTTGCATTTGGTGCAGGTGACTGCGCATGGCGTGGTGACTTTAAGGGTCTTGCACAGAAGCTTGATTACATCAAGGCACTTGGGTTCAGCGCAATCTGGATTACTCCTGTTGTAGAAAATGCTTCTGGTATTGACTATCACGGATACCATGCTTACGACTTTAGTAAGGTTGACCCTCGTTATGAATCAACTGGTTACAAATATCAGGATTTCATTGATGAATGTCATGCAAAGGGAATTAAGGTTATTCAGGACATCGTTTTGAACCATTCTGGTAACTTTGGTGAACGCAATCTTTTCCACATGTTCGATAAGGATACTGTTCCTTATGAAAACAAAGATATTCCAGTTCCTGCTGGCGGAAAACGTAGTCCATTCATGAAACTTGCAAAAGACGGAAACGCTTACAGCAAGCTTATGGCTGGTCTTTCAATGGCAGGTGGTTCTGATTACGACAACGAAAAGGGTGGTATTCAGTACGGTGCACGAATCAATGCCATGAAGGAAGATTCAATTGATACAGATTTTATCTATCACCATGCAAAGATGATTGACTGGAACAGCGAAAACTGTCAGCTGGGTCAGATGGCTGGTGACTGTGTAGACTTAAACACAGAAAATCCTGTTGTATTCAACTATCTTAAAGACTGTTATACAAAATATATTGAAATGGGTGTTGATGCATTCCGTATTGATACAGTGAAGCATATCAGCCGTTATACATTCAACAAGGAATTTATTCCTGCATTTATGGAAGCCGGCGGAGAAAACTTCTACATCTTTGGCGAAACTTGTGCCCGTTACCGTGGCCGCTGGAATGAAGGTGTTCCAGCTCTTTCTCCTTCATTCTACACATGGAAGGAAAACAAGGACTTTGCATGGAGTCAGTCAGACCATACTGTAAACAGTGCAAGCGCTTCTGCTCATTTTGCAACATATAAAAGTGATTTTGCTCATCCAGCATGGGCAGATGGAATTGCAAACCACCTGTTGAACGGTAACGATTATCATACACCAGACTGGTCTATGCGTTCTCACCTTGATCAGATTGACTTCCCAATGCACTGGGCATTCAGCAATGCAAACGATGCTTTCCGGACTGCAGTTGGTACAAATGATCCTGACTTTAACGATGCAACATGGAACGTTGTTTATGTAGACAGCCATGACTATGCTCCAGATAATGCACCAGAAGGTCAGCGTTATTCAAAAACAGATGAATGGCCTCGCAATATGAATCTTATGTTCAGCTTCCGTGGTATTCCATGTCTTTACTACGGTTCTGAAGTTATGTTCATGGCAGGTGCTCCAATCGACCCTGCTAACACAAGAACAAGTCTTGATAAATCTGGTCGTGCATACTTTGGAGATTATATTGAAGGAACAGTTACAGCCAGCGATTACAGCGAATATACAGCAAGCGGAACAGTTGCAGAAACTTTAAGTCATCCATTGGCTAAGCATGTAACTCGCTTGAACAAGATTCGCCGTTCTATTGCAGCTCTCCGCAAAGGTCAGTATTCAACAGAGGGATGTTCTGGTTCAATCGCATTCAAACGCCGCTACACAGATGAAAACGTAGACAGCTTTGCTCTTGTTGCAATCGGCGGTAAGGCTACATTCAGCGGTGTTCCAAGTGGTACATACATCGAAGTAATTACTGGTAAAGAAGTTTCTTGTTCTGGTTCACTTACTTCTGATGCAATTGACCAGAACAACATGCGTATCTACGTTCTTAAAACTTCAACTTGCGAAGTAGATGGCAAGATTGGTGAAGATGGAGAATATTTGAAATAAAAGTGGTTGAGCTTGTGGAAACCACATGCAGGCATCTCTAAAAAATATTATTTTGATTTTTAGAGATGTCTTTATATGAGAATATAAAAAAAATCTAAAAAAATGCAAAATTTTGAAAAAAAAATTTGACTATTTGGGAAAGTGAGGTAGAATTATAGTAGAGAGCGATAAAGATATTATAGTTCTTGATTTTAAAAAAGTTTGTGCTACATATTTATTCATTTTATTATCAAAAGCAGAGATATTTTTATTAACTTAAGAAAGTACAAAAAGTGTTTTACCTTTCATAAGAGATTTTTATCAGTTATTACATATTTTAGTGAAAAGGCAGCAGTCACTGGTGAATGGGATTAAGTGTCTGATGTTTATTATAAAAAGTTTGTTTTCTTTAAGGAGAAAAAAATGAAAAAGTTGTTGAAATGTATGGTAATGGCAGTAGCTTCAATTGGTCTTGCTTTTACAGGTTGTAAAATTGATGATGGTGGATCAACTCCAGTTTTTTGGCCTATTGGTGGCAGCGGCAGCAGTTCTGTTGTTGCTGCAGAAGTTTCAATCAGTGGTGTCACTAATGAAAGTGTTATATACACTGCAGGCGAAACAGCAAATGCTTTTAAAGTTAGTTATTCAATAATTTCAAAAGATTCAACACATCTTGAAGGAGATGTTTCTGTTGAATGGTTTAATGAAAATGGAGAGAAAGTTGGTGATGATGCTTCTTACACACCTGTTGTTCCTGCTACTGTGGAAGGTGTTAAGATTTACAGATATAAAGTTGTTGTAACAAACAGCTGTCCTAATGCTACAGGGGCTGATAAGATTAAAAAGGCAGAAAAAGATGTAATTATTATTGTACAACCTGCTGATATGCCTGAAGATTCTATTTATGCTGCACCAATTTTAATTGACGTTACTGGAAAAAAGGAATATGTTGCAGGAGAAACAGCATCAAAACTTACAGTTTCATCTGTTGTTACTGAAAAGAAAAACGCTAAGAGAGGTACTGTTACTTATAAGTGGTACACAAGAGAAGATGGTCCTGTTGTTGCAACTGGTGTAGAATATACTCCTGATATTTCTAAGTATTCTTCTATTAGTTCTGCTACAGCTGTTTCAATCTGGGTAGAAGCAATAAACGACTGTTCTGCTACAGCTACAATAGAGCCAAAAATCCAGTCATCAGGAAAGAAAGAAGTTAAGATTACAGTTAAACCTCAGGCAACAACTCCAGTATCTGTTGTAATTTCGAATAAAACAGAAAATTCTATTACAACAGGAAATACAAAGAAATACTCAGTAACAGTAACTTTGAGCGATGGTACAAAAGTTTATAATGCTACCTGGGAATCAGACAATTCATCTATTGTAAGTGTTGATAATAATGGTAATGTAACTGCTCTTAAAGCTGGTACAGCAACTATTACGGCTACTTACACAGCTGGTGGTGTAGAAAAGAATGATTCTGTATCAATTACAGTTACAGATGCTCCTGTAAATAACGGAAACGCAGGAATCTCTATTGATTTCAACTAATCCGAAAGTAAAATAATTTAAGTCCGGTGTATACAAGTGCACCGGATTTTTTTATTTAAATAAATTTAAAAATTATGTATCAAATCATTCTATATTCGTGTAAAATTAATTTATGAAAATTCAAGCAGAGCTTTTAGTAAAGCAATTTCTACGTTCATATACAGAAACCTTTTCTATAGAAGAATTTGCTGCATTTATAAAAGAGTGCGGTGTAAAATCTACAATAAAAGATTGTGAAGAATATTTAGCAGAATGTGACAATGTTTTTCTTTTAAAAAGTGGGTTTTATGCTACAAGAGCAGCTGCATTTACAAATCAATATTTTAGTTTTAAACCAGGCAGAAAAGAAATAGAACAGGGAATGTTTATAACAGGACACAGGTGTATGCCATTTGTGGATCCTGATGTGCTTTCTTTTGGTATTTGTTTTTATTACAAGGATGAATTGCTTACAAAGAAGATTGGAACATTTGATAGCAAAACTGTATTGGATTGTTTTTATTTGTATGGTGATGAATATTCTAGTCAGTATGTAGCTTCTGATCCTGCAAATGCAGATATTGATCTTGGAAAATCTGATTTTGTTTTACCGCAGACTGTAAAGATTACAGGAAACAATATAAAACCTTTATTGGAAGACGGTTTTAAATATGGTGATAGAATTATCTGTCGGGTTGTTGACTGGGACAGAAACTGTGTTGAAATTGATTTTGAGTCCCGTAACAGCTCAGGACTTCAGATGACAATGGAAGATGTTGCCCGAAGCAGCTGGTATTCAGAGCTTGAAAAAGATTTAGTTTCTTCGTTTGATATTTTAGGACCACTTTCTTCTATAGAAGAGCAGTTATGCATGATTTTTGCGAACAATAGAGATCGTTTGTGCAAAAAAAATTGTGGTTCCTTAGATGAGTTTTTTGAAAGAACGAATAAGGTTGGTTTTGAATTATTCGGAGTAGAAACCAGATTGTGGCATAAAGGACAGGATGTTCCCGCAGTTGGTAAATGGAATCAGATACAGTCAGATTCAAGTATTGATGAAAGTTATAATGATTCTGAAGAAAATGATGAAATTGAACAATTTGAACCTGTTTCGCCTGTAGTAATTGACTCCTTTGTAAAAGATGCATTGTTTAATAAAAATGAAGACATTTCAGAAATATTAAAAAAAATATATCCAAATTTCTATAAAATGGGTAATTTTCAGCTAAATATAATGTTATTGAACTTGAAAAATAGACATGGTATAATTTCTTCAAGTTATAATCGTTTTGCTGATTCAGAATTTGGCGAAATAAGGCATAAGGCTTTGGAATTATTCAGTCAGGTTAATTCTTTGGTTTATTCAATTGATATGATAAAATCTGATTTGAAAAATTATCCTCAGCAGGCTTTAGTGATTCTTTCACAGATTTATGCTCATATTATGCAGATAATAGAAGCAATTGAAACTGATGTTTCCGCTGTTTTGCGAGAAAAAGCCGAAATCTCTTTATCCCTTGAAGGAATGGAGTTAAATTTTGAGTGTGTGAGCGAAGACTTGAAAGCTGTTCTGGAGAAAGAAAAAAAGAACGGTTTTTCTGTTATAAAATAGAATTTAAGAAATAAATCCGAAGGAGGAAGAAAAATGTCAGCAGATCTTTCAGTTTTAATACAAAGAGGTGGCGTTTTTGATAATGTTGAAGGCTCAACTCCTGAAGAAATTTATAAATTTGTAACGGATAACATGAAGGCTCCGTTCTCTCTTGATTCTCAGACAATATACGATGCTTTGTGTTCCCGTGAAAAAATTATGAGCACTGCTGTTGGAAACGGTTTTGCTTTGCCACATTGCCGTGTACCTATAATAAAGGAAGAAAACGAACAGAGAATCTGCGTGGTGTATCCAAAAACTCCTCTTGAAATGAATGCTCCTGATGGAAATCTTGTTACTGCGATGTTCGTAATTCTTGCTCAGAATCAGACTGATCATCTTGCAATTCTTTCAAAGCTTGTTGGTCTTTTTAAAAGGGAAGAATTTAAAAATTTAATGAATATTCATGCTTCTGAAGAAAAGATTGTAGCCGCAATCAAAAAAATGGCATAATAAGTAATAAAATTGCCTGGCAATTTTATATATATATGGCTCTAGAAAAGAGGAAAAAAATGAACGAGAAAGCAATTAATGCTGTTGCAACTTCAATTAGAAGTTTGTCTATGGATGCTATTCAGAAGGCTAATTCTGGTCATCCGGGAACACCTCTTGGTGCGGCTGAAGCAGCTGCAGTCCTTTATGGTGAAATCCTTAAGCACAATCCTGCTGATTCTAAATGGGCTGACAGAGACCGATTTGTTCTGTCTGCTGGTCACGGTTCAATGCTGCTTTATTCAATTCTGCATTTAAGCGGATATAAAGTAACTCTTGATGATATTAAATCATTCCGTCAGGTTGGATCTGTTTGCTGCGGTCACCCTGAATATGGAATTACTGATGGTGTAGAATGTACTGCAGGTCCTTTGGGACAGGGCGTTTCTATGGCTGTTGGTATGGCTGTTGCTGAACAGATGCTTGCTGCTCGTTTTAATACAGCTGCCCACAAAATTGTTGATCATTATACATATTCTCTTGTTGGAGAAGGTTGTCTTGAAGAAGGCGTTTCTTCAGAAGCATGTTCTTTTGCAGGAACACATAAACTTGGAAAGCTTATTGTTTTTTATGATATGAATAAGATTTCCATTGATGGTTCTACAGACATTACTTTTGATGAAGATATTGCTAAGCGCTATGAAGCTTACGGCTGGCAGGTTTTGCGTGGTGACATGTATAAACCAGCTGGAATTGTAAAGCTTGTGGAAAAAGCAAAGAAATGTAAGGATAAGCCTTCTCTTATCATTCTTAAGTCTATTATTGGATTCAGCTCTCCAAAACAGGGAACTGCTGATACTCATGGCGCTCCTCTTGGTGCTGACGGCATTAAGCATGCAAAAAAAGTTCTTGGCATTCCAGAAGACAAGGAATTCTACGTTGTTCCAGAAGCTTACGAATATTTTGCTGCTAAAAAAACTGAATTCCAGGCTGCTCAGGACAAATGGAATGCTGAATTTGACGCATGGTCAAAGGAAAATCCTGAACTCAGAAAGCTTTGGGATGATTTCCATAGTGACAATGCAACAAAAGATATTGAAGAAATTACTTTTGCAGATACTGATAAGATGGCTACCCGCGATGCCAGCGGCAAAGCTTTGAATTATATGGCTCAGAAGTATGGAAATCTTGTTGGTGGTTCTGCTGACTTGGCTGGTCCTAACAAAACTGTGCTTAAAGACTGTGATGGTACATTTAGTCCTGTAAATCCAAAGGGCCGCACAATTGAATATGGTATCCGCGAATTTGCTATGAGTGCTATCTGTTCTGGTATTTACCTGCATGGCGGTCTTCGTCCTTTCTGTGCTACATTCCTTGTATTTGCAGATTATCTTCGTCCACAGCTTCGTATTGCAGCTTTGATGAAGGTGCCAAATATTTATGTTCTTACACATGATTCAATTTATGTTGGAGAAGACGGTCCAACTCATCAGCCTGTAGAAACTTTGGCTTCGCTCCGTGCAATTCCAAATGTTCAGATTTTGCGTCCTGCTGATGCTCAGGAAACTCTGGAAGCATGGAAAATGGCTTACGAATCAAAGGATCATCCTGTTTGTATTGCTCTTACTCGTCAGGCTCTTCAGGGATTTGCAAAAGCTGATTCAAACTGGAAGGAAAATATCCGCAAAAATGGTGCGTATGTTGCTCTTGACTGCCAGGGAACTCCAGATATTACAGTTCTTGCAACAGGTTCTGAAGTTTCAACTGCAATTGAGGCTGCCGGCATTGCTTCTGGCAAAAAGATTCGTGTTGTTTCTATTATTGATTACAACAAATTTGATGATGCTGACTGCACTGTTCAGAAGGAATTGATTGGCGGCGCTGCAAGAGTTGTTTGTGCTGAAGCTGGCGTTTCTGCTAACTGGAAGCATTACGCAACCAGCAAAGAAGATTTGTTCTGTATCAACCGTTTTGGTGAATCTGGTCCTGCGGCAAAAGTTGCTGAACATCTTGGTTTTACTGCTGCTAAGCTTGCAGAATTGCTGAACAAATAATTTTCAGATTGTTCTGAATAGAATGAACGGTGGTTTTCGTTGGGAAGGCCACCGTTTTTTTTGTCCGCAGAGGAGCGCAGAGAGAATTTAACTGCAGATGAACGCGGATGGGGGAATAGCCACAGATAGGACACAGATTTACACAGAAAAAAATCTTAGGTTGTCTGTGGATTATTTATACCATGTAAAAAAAGAAAGCTGTTACTAAATAAATTGCAAAATCAGCTATGTCAAACGTTCCTAAGATTGGAAAAAATAATTGGGAAAATTCAGACAACGTTGCAAGTGTTATACAATATATAAGCTGAATGTTTCTGTTGTTTTGATAAATTACTTTTATAAAACAGCAGAATGAAAAGAACCATAAAAAATCGATTATATAAAATCTTGTAAATTTAAAAATGAATGATGTCCTGTTAATTATTGTGAGGTCATTAATATAAAAAATTAGTTTTAGTAAGTGTGCTTAAAGGTTCAGTAATTTTTATGGCAGACTTGATGAGAGCTATTAAAATACCTTGCGTAATTGATTTTATGTCAGTTTCAAGTTATGGTTCAGGCACAAAAACATCAGGTGTCGTAAAAATTATCAAGGACCTTGACACAGATGTTGTTGAGGGTGCTGATTTACTTATTGTTGAGGATATTCTTGACAGTGGCGTGACACTTGAATATCTTATTAAAATCCTTTCAGCAAGAAATCCAAGGAGTATTAAAATATGCACATTACTTGACAAGCCTGAAAGAAGAAAGGCAAATGTTTTTGCTGATTATGCAGGTGCACAGATTCCTGATGCATTTGTTGTTGGTTATGGATTAGATTATGACGAAAAATACAGAAATTTACCGTACATAGGTGCTTTAAAACCTGCGGTATATGAATAAACAGGAGTGAACACAAATTTGAAAAAAATTAACTGGAAAGCAATAATTCCATATATTATAATTCCCGCACTTTGCATAGGTGTTATTATGGCATATATGGGAATGGATGCAAAAGAAAAGGTGC
>ERZ808026.96-NODE-96-length-16743-cov-5.214989_pt1 | contig 16743 bp, 12 predicted proteins | sample MGYA00380182_ERZ808026 | MGnify/ENA primary metagenome ERZ808026 (study PRJEB31490, sample SAMN06133376) | cow dung metagenome | isolation source: H9 | host: cow | place: China: Chengdu | collected 2015-05 ... | reverse complement strand
TTTTAACGGTTCTTCGATTTTAGGCTGGATATGATTGTGCGCTTGGTGCAATTGAGATGGTAAATCTTATTAAGCAGCTTTAAATGCATAGTTTTTGATTCGCTCGATAAATCTCGCTCAGAGCCGGGGTATTGATGAACCTAAAACAACCCTAACGGCTTGTTTTTTAACGGTTCTTCGATTATTGGCTGGCTATGATTGCAAAATGCTTCTTAGGGCTTGGGCGAAAGATGTTTTGTTTGGTTTATTTGTAAATACAGCATCACTAAATGCCGGTAAAGGCTTTCCTGATGCTGCAACCCAATATCGAACATCATCAGCCTGATGATCAGGAATTCCGCAGTTAGCTTGAACAGGTGCAAGACCTGTTGCAGAACTTAGTTGAGTCTGTAAATCGTTTGTTAAAAGTTCAATTGATTTGTTTATAACCTTATTTTTTTTCATTGGAATTGTCAAAATTACAGGAGCCTGAAAATTTCTTTCGTTATTCATATCTTTTCCAGGAACATAAATCGAAGAAAATTTAGAGATGACGTTTCTTTGAAATAATCTGTGTTCCGATAAAGTCATAAAGCAGATTGTAGACAGATTACTTGTAAGAAAAGAACGAACATCAGTAAAATTCATGTGATACAGATTTTTAGGTACTATGCCATAAGTCATCCAGTTTTTTAAAAGCATTGTAACTTCATAAAATTCACCTTCTGGTGCACACAAATCTTTTAAAAGTTCGTAGAATGCTGATTGAGAAGATTTCCCGCTTTTAATTGACTGTTTAATACGCAATTTAGCACTTTCGACTGCATCTTTTCCAGATAGCGCTTCAGCAAGAGCGGCAAAGGTGTTTATCAAAGTTATATCGTCACCACCGGCAAAAATAACCGGAGCCATGGTTGAAGATTTAGAAAGCTTTGCAAGATTTTCTAAATCGGAAAGAACATTAATATTTTCAATACTGCTTGCAGTGAATTTGGCAACATTAACGTCAACTTCATAATTATCAATTAACAATGGAACTCCAATAACTTTTTTGTTAAAAATTGGAGTAATCTGACGGATTGATGTTGGCATTCCTTCTATGATAGAAGGTTCAAAACCTAACTTTTTCTTAACATTCTGGTTTATAACGGATTCGGCATTTGCACCATTATAAATGAATAGCAAGGCAGGCTTTTTTTTAGATCTTTTTATAGCATTTCCAATAGATGTTGTATCATCCAGAACAAGAATTTCGTAGGGGGCTGATTTTTTATTTTTTCTTGTGTGAGTTGTTTGAAGAACCTTTGTAATACCTTTTATATTAGCTTCTGATATTCCGTAGAATGCAGCAATTGGTTTTTTACTTGCAATAGAAAGGATTAGAAGTAACAAAAAAATTAAAGCAATAATGGCGATTGATGTGATAATTACAATTTTTTTTAGTGAAAAGCTTTTACTCATGTTTCTATTTTATGTCATAATGACTTTTTTTTAAAGATAAAGTAGACTATTACAAGATATTTTATTTTATCAGGGGTTACGAATGGATTATTCAGAAAGTGAAATTTTGCAGTATATTGCAGAAAATGACGTTAAATTCATTAAATTATTTTTTACTGATATTTTTGGAACTGTAAAAAGTATTTCCATTCAGCCAGCTGAGCTTGAAAGAGCGTTTCATTCAGGAATCTCTTTTGACGCCAGTGCAGTAAAAGGATTTCTTGGAGTTGATAAAAGCGATTTATTCCTTGTCCCTGACCCATCAACGCTTTCGGTTTTGCCTTGGCGTCCTCAGCATGGGCGCGTAGTTCGATTCTATTGTAATATCCGATATCCTGATGGCACTCCTTTTGAAGGCGATACACGTTTAATTCTTCAAAAGGAAGTTGAAATGTCTGCTAAGAAGGGCTACGAAATAAAGATTGGAACAGAATGTGAATTCTATCTTTTTCAGTTAGATGAAAAAGGTAATCCAACTAACATTCCTCATGACAATGGCGGATATTGTGATCTGGCGCCATTGGATAAAGGCGAAAATGTTCGACGTGATATCTGCATTACTCTTGAACAGATGGGAATTCAGCCGGAAGTTAGTCACCACGAAGCAGGTCCTGGACAGCATGAAGTTGATTTTAAATACGATGAACCTGTAAGAGCTGCGGATAATCTTTCAACTTTTAAAACAATTGTCCGAACTGTTGCAAATCGAAATGGGCTGCATGCAGATTTTTCGCCAAAACCAATTTCCGATAAGCCTGGTAACGGGTTGCATATTAATCTTTCTGTTTTTAAAAATGGAAAAAATCTTTTTGAGCAGGATTCCGTTGCAGATGAAGCAAAATCCTTTCTTGCAGGAATTTTAAATCATATTCGCGAAATTACTGCTGTGCTTAATCCTTCTGCAAGTTCTTATGACAGGCTTGGACATTTTGAAGCTCCAGAATATATTGGCTGGAGTCGTGGAAATAGAAGTCAGCTTATTCGTATTCCTTTTGCCAGTGATGGAATGAGAAGTCGTATAGAATTGCGTTCTCCTGATCCTAGCTGTAATCAATATGCTGCACTTTCGCTTATTATTGCTGCCGGAATAGAAGGAATCGAACAGAAAGCTGTACTTCAGCCTGAACTTTTAATTAATACTTTCAAAGCTTCTGAAGAACAACTTAAAGATTTAGAAGCCTTACCTCATTCATTGCCAGAAGCATTGAGCCTTATGAAAGCAAGTGAATTTGTAAAGTCAGTTTTGCCAGATGTAACTGTAAAAGCTCTTGTTGAAGTTTCAGGAAGTTCTGAATAATAAAACATGGATTCGGTTTTAATTGTTTCTAATACCAGTAGTACACTGGGGATAATTTCAGATTTATTGAATTCTCAGTCTTTTAGCCGCATAGTGACTTCTCAGAATTGTGGAGAGGCGCGGCGTTCGTTGATTCAGGATTCTTATGATTTAATTATAATTGATTCGCCTCTTTCTGATGAATCTGGAGAAGATTTTGCGTTGTACGCAGCGGAACAGACTGATTCTGGAATTATTTATATTATAGATAATGAACGTCTTTATGATGTTAGTTCAGAAGTTGAAGATGCAGGTGTTTTTGTTTTGCCAAAGCCGGTAAGTCCGGAATTTTTTTATCAGGCTGTAAAACTTTTGATTGCCAGCAGAAAACGTGTTCATTATCTTGAAAATGAAAATTTAAAATTGCAGCGAAAAATAGAAGAAATTCGTTTGATTGACAGGGCAAAATGTATTTTAATTCAATATTTGCAGATGACTGAGCCACAGGCACATAAATATATAGAAAAACAAGCTATGAATTTGCGTCAGAGTCGTGTTCAGATGGCAGAATCAATTTTAAAAACTTACGAAAGATAATCTGGTAAACTATGAACATTAATAAATTTATGAGAAAGATCAATTTTTACGCTATCTTAGCTGTGATAATTGCATTTTGTGTTCAGATGCTTACATATTGGGGTGCAAAACTTTTCCAGAATAATCTTGTGCACTATAATCTGGAAACAGCATTTGACAAAGCTTTTCCGTTAATTCCAGAATTCGTGATAATCTATATGGGCTGCTATTTTTTCTGGATTGCAAATTATTTAATTATCGCAAATATAAGCCGAGAGCATTGCAACAGATTTATGATTGGTGACTGGCTTGGAAAAATTCTGTGCTTTGTTTTTTTTGTGACTCTTCCAACAACAAATTTTCGTCCTGAACTCGCAGGTAATGATTTTTGTTCTCTGGCGTTGCAAAAGGTGTGGGATGCTGATAGTCCATATAATCTTTTACCTTCTGCTCATTGTTTTATAAGCTGGATGTGTTTTATTGGCTTGCGGAGACAAGAAAAAATTTCACTCTGGTATAAGATTTTTTCGTGTTTCATTGCAATTTTAATTTTTATTTCCGTAATGGCAACAAAGCAGCATGTTGCTCTTGATATTTTTTCTGCCGTCATACTCGCAGAATTCTGTTATTGGATTTCTGGAAAAATTTATAATGGTTTATTAAAAAAAGTTGTCGAAAAGCAATAATTCTTATTATATTTAAGTAACTCTAAATTTTTTTAATCATAAGAGGTTTTTAAAAATGGCAAAACATGAGTTTCAGACTGAAGTAAATCAGTTGTTGCAGCTTTTGATTCATTCTTTGTATTCAAACAAAGATATTTTCCTTCGCGAAATCGTTTCTAACGGTTCTGATGCTTTGGATAAGCTCAAATATCTTACAGTAAGCGATGAAGCTTACAAAAATATCAAATTTGATCCTCGCATTGACATTTCTTTTGATGAAAAGGCAAATGTTCTTGTTGTTCAGGATTCTGGTATTGGTATGAACGATGAAGACCTTCAGAACAATCTTGGTACAATCGCTCGTTCTGGAACAAAAGCATTCCTTTCAAAACTTACAAATGAAGCTACTAAGGATTCAAATCTTATCGGTCAGTTTGGTGTAGGATTCTATTCTGCATTTATGGCTGCAAAAAAAATCGATGTTTATACTCGCAAAGCTGCTGGCGACGGAAAAATCTGGCACTGGGCTAGTGACGGAACAAACTCTTATGATTTGGACGAAGTAAGTCCAGAATCAGAAACAGCAAAAAAATACGGTTTTGATAATGCTGAAACAAGTGGTTCGGCAATCGTAATGTCTTTGAACGATGACAGCAAGGAATATGCCAGCCGCTGGAAGATTGAAGAACTTATCAAACGTTATTCTGACCATATTGCATTCCCAATCTATCTTCATTATGAAAAGAACGAATATGACGACAAAGGAAACGTTAAATCAACAGAAAACAAAGTTGATCAGGTAAACAGTGCATCTGCTTTGTGGAAACGTTCAAAGAGCGAGCTTAAGGCAGAAGATTACAATGAATTCTACAAAACAATCGGCCATGACGGTCAGGATCCTTTGCACTATGTTCATACACATGCAGAAGGAACTCAGGAATACACAACTTTGTTCTATGTTCCACAGGTTGCTCCTTTTGATATGTACCAGGCTGATTATAAGAGCGGCGTAAAGCTTTATGTTAAGCGCGTATTCATCACTGATGATGACCGTGAACTTTTGCCAGCTTACCTTAGATTTGTACGCGGTGTAATTGATTCAGAAGATTTGCCATTGAACGTTAGCCGTGAAATCCTTCAGCAGAACCGCATTCTTGAAAATATCCGCAATGCATCTGTAAAAAAGCTTTTGAGTGAATTTAAAAAGCTTGGTGAAGCTGCAGACAAGGCAAAGAAAACTGAAGAAGCAAACCGTTCTGATGATGAAAAGAAAGCTATTGAAAAATGGAACAAATTTGTTGCTCAGTTCAACCGTCCAATGAAAGAAGGTTTGTACAGTGACTACGCAAACCGCGACGAAATTGCAGAAATTGTTCGCTTTAAGTCTACAGATGCAAGCGGAACTGGCGACGGCAATTACACAAGCTTTGCAGATTACGTTCAGCGCATGAAGCCGGAACAGAAAGCAATTTACTACATTACTGGCAGCGATGAAAAAAATCTTCGCGCAAATCCACTTCTTAAGGCTTATGTAAACAAAGGTTTTGAAGTTCTTGTAATGGATGACGACATCGACGAAATCGTAATCGGCGGCTACGGAAAATACAAAGACTTTGAACTTAAGGCTGTAAACAGAAGTGGCAGCGACGAAGACCTTGGAGTAGACAAGGAAGAAGCTAAAAAGAAGGAAGAAGAATTTAAGCCTGTTACAGAAAAGCTTCAGAAAGCACTTGGAGAAAAGGTTAAGGAAGTTAAGCTTTCTAAAACTTTGAGCGGCGAAAACCCTTCATGTATCGTAGTAGACGAAAACGACCCAAGCTGGCAGATGGTTCAGATGATGAAAGCAATGGGGCAGACAGGACCTGAAATGAAGCCAATCCTTGAAGTAAACGGCGATCATCCTATTCTCGCAAAAGTTAGGGATAGTTCGGACGAGGCATTTATTGCGGATGCGGCAGAGGTTTTGCTGGATCAGGCTTTGCTGATTGCAGGAGTAGATTTGAAAGAACCTGCTTTGTTTGTAAAAGCTTTGAACAATTTGCTTAGCAAATAATTTAAGTAATTTAAGGTTGTCTTTAAAAAGAGGACTGACCAATGAAGTGCACCCCTAAAGTTGGACAAATAAAGTTCAATTTTAGGAGGTGCCTTTTTTTATTCATCGCCATTATATTCGTCTTTGATATCTGACCAGATGACAATCTGATTCTTGCCATGCTTTTTTGAATAATATAGAGCGTGGTCTGCATTTTTCATTGTAAGTTCAAGATCAGTTGGATCTTCAATATCATAATTTGAGCAGATTCCCATACTAAAGCAAAGACGTTTGTTTTCCGGAATATCTATTTCTGTTTTTAAAAGGTCCGAAAGCTGTGAAATATAATGATTTTGTGCATTTAGCTCTTTGTAAAGTCTTTCTGCGGCGCGTTTTGCTTCTAAACAGTTTGTACTTGGCATAAGAATAACAAATTCGTCTCCACCAAAACGAGAAACAAAGTCAACTTTGCGATAGATTTTTTTAAGAGACTGAGCAAAGCATTTGATAATCAAATCTCCGGCGTTATGACCAAAGGTATCATTAATATATTTGAAATTATCCAGATCAATGAATGAAATAGTTGTCTGGAAATGTTTTGGCTTATTTTTTGCATAACGGTGAATCATTTCGCTTTCTATCTCCATTTTTTCCATAAGAGAGCGGCGATTATTCAGCATAGAAAGCTGGTCAGTTGCAGAAATAAACTGAAGCCTGTCCCTTTGCTTTCGGATGACATACTGGGAATGAACGTTGGAAATTGCAATATTGAGAACATTCAAATCTTCTGAAGAAAAAATTGCTGATTTGTCTGGAACAATAATGATAGCACCTGCGTAACGGTATTTTCTATTGTTTCCAAAGTACCAGCCGGAAGCTGCATCGTAGAAAATTTTACCCTGATATTTTGAATCTGAATATTTTTCACTAAAATCATTCCAGGTTTTCTGTGTAATATCTAAATCATCTTTTTTTGAGAATTTAGCAAGTATTTCCCATTTATCGTCTGGTTTTATCGCAATGTAAATAGCTTCGGCAATCGTATAATCACTGATTGCATGAATAACATTTTCTGAAAAAATAGCATCATCGCAATCAAAATTTGTAGAGATTGACATAATTTTATTAAGGAACTGAGAATCTCTAAGGCGCTTGTGCATCTGCCCAACAAGTTTTTCTTTCTTAATAGTTTCTTCCAGCTGTTCCAGGTCAATTTTTGGCATTACATAGAACTCTGCATGGTCCATGTACTCGTCCAGAGACAAGGGTTCATTTTCACCTTTTATGTAATATTCCAGTTTATTTTCTTTTGCAATGTTGAATGCTTTTTGAATGTAATATTCAATTTCGTTTTCATAGCCACATTCTCTAAGGAAAGTTGCATATTCATATAAAATAAAGACGTGCTGGAAAGTTTGGGCAACGCTGCAACTTTCAAATTTAGATTCAGCTTCTTCAATAAGGGCTTTTGATTCCTCTAATTCATCGTCAAACAAAACGAAAACACTTTGAAAAAGAAGCTTTAGCGGTTCATTGATTTTTGTAATGGTTCGTTTATTGTGCAGAATATTATGAAAGTTGATTTTTGCACGGTTAATATTACCATCAAAAAGGTCAATATAGGTTTTGTGAATCAGAATGTCATTGTATTCTGGCAGGAAAGATGTTCCTGATTTTTTATCAAACTGCAGCAAAACAAGTAAACGCAGAATTTTCTGATAAAAAGTGTAAGCTTCAAGAAAATGTCTGGAAAAAAACAATGTATTTGCAATATTGTTAAGAGTGATAACTGCTTCTGCATGGTCTTTGATTTCAAGCAGTTTGTCAGACATTTCGTTCAAAAGATTGTAAGACTTTTTATACTGAGTTCTTGTAAGGTATTCGTAAGAAAGCCCGTTCCGAATTTTTATCATTCCTGGAATATCATTTATTTTTGTGCGCAATTCGTTACAGCGTTCATACCAGTAATGAGCTTCTTCTGTGCGGCCTTCATGTAATAGAATAATACCTTTCCAGTTATAGCCTGTAGAAAGAGCCGCTTCGTTTCCAATTTGCTCAGAAATTTCAATGGCATTTTCAATGAAAGGCAAAAGCTCTTGCCGCATTGAATTATTGTTCATTATTGCCCACGGTACATCAAAACAAGTATGAACGTAATTGTTCATAAGACTATTGAAATTCAACAGTTCAAGGACATTGTAAAATTTGTCTATTGCAGTGTTGAAATCAGATTTTTGAGTAATTGTATATTCCATCATATTTGCAAGGGCATAATATGGTGAACTAGAATTGTTGTTCAGTCTTTGTTTTATTAGCAGCGCATATTTTAAAGCAGAGTTGTCGGAATTTTTTTCATGGAGTACACGGCAAAGTACCATGTAACTGGCAATCATTGTTTCGTCTTCAATTTGAAAATCAATAATCTGCATTAAATAGTATTGTGCTTCGTTGAAACTTTTATTGTAAAAAAACATAAGCGCAATTTCAAAATAAAGCTTGCGCAGTTCATACTTATTAAAATCTATGTATGGCAACGCATCTTCAAGCCAGCTACAAAGAGCGAAACCTTGTCCTAGCGACAGAAGAATACGACAATTTTTAAGAGAATTATAAATTGTGTCAAAATCAAGTTTTGGAAGATGAATATCTTTCTGATTAGAAAAGATTTCATCAAAATCGTTAAGGTTGTAAAAATTCTTGTGATTTTCAATGGATTGATAAAAGCGTATAACTTCTGGTGAAGAGTTTTCAATTTCATCGCAGTTAAAACAGAAAATTATTTTCCCGCCGAAATTTTTATCATATATAGAGCGGATAGTTTCTATAGATTCCTTTGGAAGCTTTTGCGAATTCAGAATAAGATAATTTCCTGTAAATTTTTCATTAAAAACTTTATTTATGAATTCGCGAATTTTGTAAACTTCAAAATGAATTTCACTTATATGGACTACGTCTAAACGGTCGCTGCACAATCCTTTGTGGAAATAATCATTTAAAAATGGCTTGTGAAGACTATATGCATAATTTTCTATAGTGTCTGAATCGATATCAAGATTTTTCATGATAGAAAAAAAAGGTTTTACAGGTTCGAAATCAGATAACAAATCAATGACTGTATAATTTTTGCGTAAAAGATTTTCCACTTCATGCATGAGCAGTTCTGGAAGCGAAAAATACATGAAACTTTCATTTGGATTTGAGATGAAATTTTGTGCAATCGAATCAAATACTTCTGTTACAGCCATAACAAAAATTATACAATATGAAACCAAAAATTCATAATTTTTTTTAGTTGCGTGGGGGTTAATAATATGAGTATAATTAATGTATGGGAAAGAAAGCTGTAAAAACATTTGGTATTTTGACTTCTGGTGGAGATGCTCCTGGACTTAACGCTGCAATTCGCAGTTTGTGCCGTTCTGCAATGATTAATGGGATGAAACCTGTTGGAATTCGCAATGGTTATCGTGGTCTTATTGATGGGGATTGCTTTCCAATTACCGAAGAAACTTTGTCTGGACTTCTTGTTCGTGGGGGTACTTTTTTAGGAACTTCCCGCGTAAAGCCTTTTAAAAATCCAGTTCCAGATCCAGAAACTGGTTTGCTTCCAATTGATTCAATAAAAAAGACGATAAAAAAATACAAGATGGATGCTCTTGTTGTACTTGGCGGAAATGGAACAAATACAACTGGAAGTCTTCTTGCTGCGGAAGGCATTAACGTAATCGGTCTTCCAAAAACAATTGATAATGACATTGTTGGAACCGAAATGACTTTTGGTTTTCACACTGCGGTAGATGTTGCAACAGATGCCATTGACCGTATTCATACAACAGCAGACAGTCACAGTCGTGTTATGGTTGTAGAAATCATGGGGCATAAGGCTGGCTGGCTTGGGCTTTATTCAGCTGTGGCTGGTGGTGGTGATGTTTGTCTTATTCCAGAAATTCCTTATGACATTAAATCTGTTGCAAAAAAAATCCAAGAACGTAAAGAAAGGGGAAAAAACTTTTCGATTGTTGTAGTTGCAGAAGGTGCTCTTTCTACGGAAGAAGCAAAGCTTGATAAAAAAGCATTTAAAAAAGCCAGGGCAGCTATGACTCAGTCGATTGGCTATCGTGTTGCAAAAGAACTTGAAGAAGAAACAGGACTTGAAACTCGCGCAACTGTAGTTGGCTATATGCAGCGCGGAGGAATTCCAAGCGCATACGACCGTGTTCTTGCAACTCAATTTGGTGCTGTTGCAGCTGATTATCTTGACCGTGGCGAATTTGGAAAATTGATTGCTATGCAAGACGGAAAATTTGCTGGTGTTCCACTTGATGTATGTGCCGGAAAGGTTCGCAATATTCCAGAAGATGAACCGATGCTTGTTCAGGCTCGTTCAATAGGTATCTGTTTTGGCGACTAAAACATATTTTGACGGCGATTTTAAATGCAATTTTTGCCCTGAATGTAAAGGGCGTGGTTGCATTGGGCAGCTGCCTGGAATGGGTGGCGTAAACAACAGCCGAAACTTTATTCTTAATTGTGATGCTTGGGATAATTTTCCTGCAGATGACTCTGTTCCCGTTTTACCAGAAAATCTTGGAATTGCACCTGTAACTGGGGCGGTTCAGAATATTGGTTTTTCAGAAGAAAGGGATTTTTATATTAATTATTTCAAAGCTGCACAAAAGGCCGGAATTTCTATTTGTGTTGGCGATGGTGCGCCTGACGAAAAACTGGAGCTTGGAACGAAGGCTGTTGGTGATTTACAGGCAAAAGCATATTTTTTCTTAAAACCGTATCCTGACGAAAAACTGGTGCAGCGCATTGATTTTGTGCGTAATCGTGGACTGGCGATTGGAATTGATATTGATGCGTATAATATTGTAACTATGCGAAACCAGGCTTTTTTGGAACGCAAAACTGCGGGGCAAATAGAAAATCTGCGAAAATACGCAAAACTTCCGTTTATGTTAAAAGGAATTTTTACCCCGGAAGATGTTGAACTTTGCAAACAAGTTCGTCCTGAAATTATTGTTGTTTCAAATCATGGTGGGCGGGTGGATACTTTGGAAGGAAGTTCCGCAGAATTTTTAGCACGATACGGAAAAGAACTGAAAAATTATGCTGGCGAAATCTGGGTTGATGGCGGCATTCGCAAAACAAGAGATGTTCAGGCTGCAATTAATCTTGGCGCAAAAAAATGTCTGGTTGCTCGATCCTGGATAAGCCATCTCGTTACTGGCGGTACAGACAAGATGGCAGGCGAAATTACTAAATTATTTTCCGCCAGCGTTGTGCCCAGCCATAAATCCGATTGATGCAAAAATCAAAAATAGCGCATAAATTAAAAAGCCAATTAATAACGATAAATCGCTGCCAAAACTTCCAAGAATGCTGAAATTTACGAATTTATAAAAGCTTATTACAATTTCATGTAAGGAAATAAAAATTAACAAAAGCAATGGAAAAACATAAATCCAGTGAAATTTAAAAAGAGTATCCTCGTTTATTCTACAGTGCCATGAAACTATAGCAATTATCAAAAAAAGAACAAGGTAGAAAAGTGGCTGCAAAAGTCTGTTTATTAAACTGTGGCAGAATACTTCCTTTGAAAAACCATATTTATCGGCGGAGTTATAAAAATTAAGCAAAGAATTCAATGACATTGCATCTGCGCCTTTTGAAGCTTCCTTTATTACATCAAAATCATTAAATGGAATTGGAAGAATAATATATCCAGATGAATAAAGTTCTTCCGCACCGCCAATGTTTTCTGGACCAAAGGAAATGCCTTCCAGATTGCGGTCAACAGAATTTAATAATATATAAGGGATTGTTTTTACATTTTTTGATAAATTAAAAGTTTCCAGCATTTCTGGTTCTATGTATTTAATTTCAACATTTTTCATTTTTGCATAAGGAACATAAAAGCCAGAAAGATAATCGCCTTCTGGAGAAAGAGAAACAACGGTTAATCCTCTCAGATATTGAATCATGTTTGCGGCTTTTCCGGTAGAAGTAACGCCATTGATATAATAAATATTTGTTATCTGGTTAAAAGGATTTTGAATTTTAAAATAAACATTATTTGCGTTCTCATAACCTTGAAGGTTGAATGTTTCATCATAGAAGAAATACTGGTTATTAAGCGCTTTTTGAGTAATATCAAGATAGCGGACAACATCGGAATCGATGGAAAGTTCTTTTGACTGGTAAAACAGCGTATGAAAAACATAATATGCATGAACAAAATCGCCATTTACAAGAGCAACGTAACCTTCATATTTTTTTGCAAAAATATTCTGTTCTTCTGTTGTAGTAAAATTCTGAGATTGACTAAGAATGTTCCATGCAGCAGCAGAAATCTGTTTACATTCAGTTATATTAATATCTCTTGGAGATGCGGCTCGCAATGCCTGTTGAGAATAATAATGAGCGCCAAAATAATCTTTCTCATTCATACATTGTTTTGCAGTCTGCAGCAGTTTATAGGTTTCAAACGGTTCTGTTGGAATTTCAGTTTTCTTCTTTGGAATTCCATATTCTGTATCTCCAAAAGTCAACTCGTTCATAGACTGAATAATAGATTTTGAAATATTTGCTTTTTCGTCTAAGGCTTTTTCAGAGCGAAATAAAAGCTGCTGATTTTTCTTATCTGAAGGGTCGATTTTTGAAGCCATTTTTGCGTATTTATATGAAAGTTCATAATCATTTGAATTGAACATAATTTCTGAAGAGTTCTGATATTCTTTCATAAGTGAAGGCAATTCTTCAATTTTTTTTATTTTTCCAGTTATTATAGGATTACAAATTTCCCAGGCAAATGTAAAAAAAGCGACATAAAGAATAGCCGTAATAAATACACTTCGTAATCGTTCCATCATTGCATGTGAAAATCGTAGTCTGCTGTTTCCTGCATTGTCGCCAAAATCCAGCGACCAGCCTGTTATTGCACAAGTAAAGAATATTGCCGGAAGAAGATTAATAAAATTTTTAAGCGTGATTAAAAATCGGTAATTATTTATAGAATTTGGAATAAGTTCAACATTAAGTCTATAAGTAAACGAAAAAATAAAAGTTCCAATAAAACAAAATATGAAAAAAGCTATGGAAATAATATCTATTTTTTTAATTTTCATCACATTCCTCCTATCTGTTATGGTTTTTTGAAGTAGAAATAATGATTCCTATGACAACAGATACTATTCCAATAAAGCAATTAATAAGCATCAAAGGAAAGCTTATGTGGTGATTTACAAAATACTGTAAATGGTTTGAATCATAAAAGAAACCTTCAAGAGAATTTTTTAAGATTGCAAAGGATGGCATATAATACGAATAGTTTATCCATAAAATAACAATAAAAATAATTAAAGCCCACAAGGAATTTACAAGCTTCCACGAACTCATTTTTATTACAAAATAAATTGAGCATAGGGCAAAACCAAGAGAACAGAAACAAATCCAGGCAATATAGCCGTTTTCCCATGATTCGTTCGCCTGTTTTTTTATAGAAGATGAAAGTTCCATAATGTGAAATGGAATTGCCACTTTTGATTCTTTCATAATAGGATCATGAAATGATAAAGCGTCATTGTTATCTGAGATAGTTATTTTTTTTATAAAAGCATGTGTGTTTGGAGAACGATTATCATAAAGCATTACAACATCAGCAGTTCCGTTAACAGTGTCATTAATAAAATAATAGTTTTTTCCATCAATAATACGAAAATATTTTCCTGTCAGTTCAGTCGATTGCTGAATTTCTTCCATAGATAAAATTTGTTTATATACCTGATTCTTTAAAACAATTGAAGCAGGAAGCAGAAGAAACCATGTAAAAACGCATAAAACAGAATATGTTATCATGCTGGATACAGGATTGCTTAAATGGCGGATTTTGTAGAACGTTATGAACAGCATTATTGTCATTAAAACAGCTGGCAGTGATTCAAAAAGTCCGTAAATTATTAATTCTGAAGAAAAAAAAGCTGTTTTTCCGGCTACAAGATTCAATGAATTGAAATACTGTGCAAAGAAAAAAATCCCTGCACAGATTGAAAGAGCCAGAACAAATAAATAGACAAGTAACAATGCTATTGGTTTTCTCATTTATAACCTTCCATTTTCAATTATCGGAAGAAAATGGTTATATCTGAAGAGTTCCGTCAGAAAGGATTGTTCGGGTGCTGCCATCATCATAAGTAAGCGTTATTGTTGGATTTCGGACAACACCATCAAGATGAATTAAGCTTGGAGCATCATTATCATAATTTTCGCCAATAGCAAAATGGCAGGTACGGAAAGCTTTTTCGTCTTCCAGCATGTTACCTGTGATGCTTGCGGCTGGATTCAAGCCTATACCGAGTTCACCGATGTTGCGGGCATTCTTCTTGTAAATTTCGCCTTGTCCTTCTGGAAGTTTGCCGTTTTTTTCGTATTCAATGGAGCGGTTTTCTGCTTCTGTGATGGTTTTTAAAAGTCGCTTTGCTTCTTCTCCGCCGGAAATTTCTGTTACGTATCCGTTTTCCACTTTGCATGTAATCGGAGTTTCAAGGATGGAATCTCCATCGCTGAATGTCATGGAACCGTCATAAACAATTACCCCCTGGCATTTTCCAACAAGAGGACTTATGAATACTTCGCCAGCTGGAATATTTCCACCTGTTCCAGGTTTAGAAAAATCGCCGTCATCATTCATAAGCTTGCGGCCGTAAACTGGAACAGAAATATTTGTTCCGCCTGCAGCTGTAACCTGAACGTTTATGGCATTTTCAAAAATTTTTCCAAGCTTTTTGCATCTTTCTGCCAGCTCCCCATAGTTAATATTCACAGTGCGATTGTACATATCTTCCGTAATACCTGGAGTCCAGACAGCGCGCATTGATTTTTTTCCTTCAAGAAGATAGTCGAAAATATGAGTGAAAGGTTCGCCGTTGTCGTTTTTGTAAGGATTTGCGGTTGCATCCGGATCTTTTCCAAGCTTGTTTTCTGAAATAGAAAAACATACGTCTGGATTTGTACCAATGGCAGCCAGAACAGTTTTTTCCGCATTATCAAAAGAAGTTTTTGAATTCTGATAAATCAAACTGGTTTTTGCTCCAGCTTGATTTGCGGCTGTGTATAATTCCTGTGCAATAAAATCTGTAGCAGGATTTGCAATGATAAGAACACTTTCGTTCTTTTTAATTTTACATACATTATTAATAATGTTTTCTGCAGGTGTGATTTCTTTTTTCATATTAATATTATAGTCGATTTGTGTTTCCTTGTGGTATAATTATTAGTAATGAAATTTACTAGTACAAGAGATAAATCAGTAAAAGTCGGTTTTATGCAGGCTGTTTTGGATTGTACACCTCGCGATGGTGGTATGTATGTGCCATTTGAAACAGAAGATTTGCGCCGATGGATTACTTATACAGATGAAAATACTTCATTTACTTCTATTGCAGGGTCTTTGACTTCTGCTTTTATACAGGATGAATTCAGTCCTATTATTTGTGAAACTATTGCAACAAGAGCATTTCCATTTGCACCAGAAATAAAACAGCTTGATGAAAAATTGTTTTTGCTGGAGCTTACCAGCGGACCAACTGGAATGCATCGTGATTTTGGAATTTCGTTTCTTGTTTCTTTTTTAGAAACAACTTTGCAGCTTAAAGGCGAAACTGCAACTTTCATTGATGTTTCTACTGGTGAACTTGGAGCCAGTCTTGCGGCTGCCATTCGCGGAAGCAAACATCTTAAAGCCGTTATCGTTTATCCAAAAGGTTGTGTTCGTGGTCTTGAAGAATCTGATTTTATATGGAACGGCGGAAATATATATCCGATTGAAGTTGACGGAACTATAGAGGATTGCAATAAGCTTTGCCGCAGCATTTTTGATGATGAAAATTTTGTTAAGGCAAACAGACTTACACTTGCAAATACAGTGAATATTGGCCGTCTTTTGCCACAGGCTTTTTTCTATCCTTTTGCCTTTTCAAGAATAAAGAACAAAGTTCATAGCGATATTGTTTATGCACTTGCTGCGGGAAATTACAGCAATGTTGTTGCGGGGCTTTATGCATGGCAGTTCGCTCTTCCCTTGAACGGATTTGTCATTCCTTCTCATCAGGCACTTGCCGCTGATGTAATGGGGAATCCTCTGATTCTTGATTCAATTGTTCCTGTAAAGGAACGGGATGATACTGACTCTGCCCATGTTTCTAATCTGGAGCGTCTGGAAGATATTTTTAGCGCAAACCAGCTGATGATGAAGCATTTCATTTTTCCTGTAAAAGTTGGAGAATCAGAAATTGACGCTGCCGTAAAAGAGCTTTTTATGAAATACAAGATTTATGCAGATTTGCATACTGCTCGTGCTTATGCTGCTGCAAAATTAAAGCATTCCGATGAATATGACGAATGTGCTACAGTTCTTATTGCTCGGGATCATGCCTGTTATTCTTCTGATTTTGTACGACAAAAGACCGGCGAAACTCCAGAAATGCCAGAAACTGTTATTAATGCTTTGAAGAAAACAGAAGTTGGTAAACCGCTTGTAAATTCAGTGGAAGAAATTAAGAAAATAATTGAAAATTTAAAATAGGATTAATTTTAGTTTCAATCAACCTGCTATATTTATAAAAAAATGGGGCTGTCCCAATAAGTTTGCATTACGGTGGTTGAGTTTATCGAAACCACCACATTTAGTGTAGCAGTCATTTCGACGGGCTCAA
>ERZ808026.94-NODE-94-length-17010-cov-3.650918_pt1 | contig 17010 bp, 12 predicted proteins | sample MGYA00380182_ERZ808026 | MGnify/ENA primary metagenome ERZ808026 (study PRJEB31490, sample SAMN06133376) | cow dung metagenome | isolation source: H9 | host: cow | place: China: Chengdu | collected 2015-05 ... | reverse complement strand
GTGATGGCACATGATAGTGCTACGTAAAGATTTAAAAATTTATCAACCTAAACTCTCAATAGAGTCATGTATCATACTAGAACAACTCTATGGTAGTATTACTGCTCCAATAGAGAACCATATACCAACTTTATCTGAACAAGTATTTCTAATATCACTATGTCTTAGACAGTATATGCTCAGTGAAGATGATATATACGAACTATTTGATGAAATAGATGACTCATATACGTTGATTATTGCGTTATATGAGGAAGCGGGTCTAATTAATACTAAACAAGATTCAAACGCCTCAGAACGTCAGGAAACAACGTCTAACGACAAAATAACAGACGATACACCACAAACATTTGAAGAAATGTGTAATGATATGTTAGTTCAATGTCTAGCTATTGGATTGTCAAGACAAGAGTTTTTTAATTCTACACTAAAAGAGATTACTCAATTTGTAGATGCCTATAAAAAACAACAACAAAGTAAATTAGAGGAACAAGCATTTTTTGATTGGCAACTAGCTAATCTAATAGGTTCTAGTGTAGCACGATTATTAAGTAAAGATGCTAAATATCCTAAACTTGAAGAGGCATATCCATTTGTTAAAGATAGTAAACCACAAGAAGAAGAAAATAGTGAACTAACCGCAGAAGAACGTAAATTCTCAGCTCAAATGTTAGAGTGGGCAATGGCTATGAACAGGAAACAAGAGAAAAAGAAAGCTCAACAAGAGCAATCTGAAAATACAGTAGAGTAGTAGAGTATGAAAAAAAGATTACTCTACTACTCTATATTTTTTGCCTTACTGTACTGATAAGGCATAAATAATCTATTATAAAGGAGTGTGATTACACTTATGGCTAATAACAATGAAGAAATTGAAATTAAGGTTTCAGTTGACACCAGTGACGCAGTTGATGGTTTTAAAGATGTGGAAAAAGGTTCAGGTAAAATGACTAAATCTATGGTCAAAGATGGTAAACAAGTTGAAAAATCTTTAAAACAAATGACAAAATCCACAAAAGAAATGCAATCTGCTTTAGAAAAAATTGATACAAAAGCATTAGTATCTTCTTTTGAAATAATGAAAAACCAAATCACTGAAATGGCTTCTTCTATTAAAAAACAACTACAAGACGCTTTAAATATTAAAGGTAGTGTAGATGCTAAAGTCAATATGACAACAGATAGTAGTGGTGGTGCTAGTGGTTCATCTGCTATGAATGGTATTATGAGTTCAGTTGCCAGTGGTGGTATGATTGGTAGTCAAATTGCCAAAGCATTAGCCGAAAGTTTGAAACAAACGGAAAAACCTCTAAGAGAGATACCAAAAGTTTTTGAACAAAACATGACTCAATCAGTAAGTAATGTTGGTACTGTAATGGAAAATGTTTTCAATAATATGAAACATTTTGAAGAATTAATGAGTCAAATAGGTTTAGATGGTATTTTTGATGATGTAAAAACAATAGAGGATTTTAAAGGTACTATTGCTGGAATGATTGGTAATACTAAAGAAGGTATAGCAAATACAGAGCAAATGATTGCACGATATAAAGAAGAACTAGTTGAGTTAAACAAACAATTAGCAAAAACAGAACAACACAATAAATCTTTTGGTACAAATATTGACACATCTGGTATTGTTTCTAAAATAGAAAAAACAACTAGAATTATGAACCTTTTTGAACAACAAGTAGAAATGGTTAAAGAAGAACTAAATGGTTTTAAACAGGCATTTCATGTGTTAAATCTTGACAAACCTCAAGCAGAATTAGATGAATTGTTTGCTAAGTTTGAAGAGGCACCTACTAGAATGAATGCACAAGCTATCATGAGCGTATTTGAAAAAATGAAAAAGAAAATGGACTCTCTTAATATTGACAGTTCATTTATGAATGAAATGTTCTCAGGTTGGCAACAAGTAAAAACACATAACATGAATTTAGAACAATTCTCTAGTACAATGCAAAAAACTAAACAAAATCTTGATGCAATGATACTTTCTTCAAGAAGATATACAGAAGAACAAATTCAAACTCTCAATGTACAAAGACAAGCTAAAGAAACAACAAACCAATTATCACAAGCTCAATTAAAACAACAACAAGCTATTGCACAATCTAAAAATCAGATTAAAGGTTTTGCTAGTGAAGTATCAAATGCTTGTAGAAGTATTAAACCACAAATAACAAATATCATTAAAAAAGTTAAAGAATGGGGTAAAGCACATCTATCTGTTAGTAAACAAATTAAATCTGCCAATAAAAGTATAGGTGCGTCAATGAAAGGTTTATTAACATCTATGTTACCATTCATGACAATTATTGGAGCGTTTAATCTATTAAAACAATCAACTACTGATGCTATGGGAGCAATAGAAGATACTAATATGTATATGGCAGTATTCGGACAAAATGCTAGTACTATGGATGAACGTATTAATAAAATAAATGCAGATACAGGTTTAGGTATAGGACAAACTAAACAATATGCTGCTATCATTGGACAAATGGGTTCTGCTATGGGATTAACTAGTGAACAAGCTATGGACATGAGTGAATCAATGGCTAGAATGGCAGGAGATATTTCATCATTCTATAATGTTGATGTTGCACAAGCACAAGAAGATTTAAGAAGTGCATTAAGTGGAAGTAATGAAGTATTAACTAAATACGGTATCGTATTACGTGAAGATACTATTAAAGAATATGCTTTTGCTAATGGTATTTCAACAGTTCGTGGTGAATTAACATCTGCTCAACGTGCTATGGCATTAACTGAGATGGTAGGAAAACAATTAGGTCAAGCTAACGGTGATTTAGCAAGAACTATGGATACACCTGCGGGTCGTGCAAGACGTTTATCTACTGCTTTCGGTGAATTAAAAGTAGCATTAGGTAATGTAGTTCTACCTATTTGGAACGCAGTAATGCCTGGTTTAATTGCCTTAGCAAATGCTTTAACATCTATCTTTAATACTATTGCTAGAGTTATTAATGGAATTTTATCACTATTCGGTATGGGATTAGAATTTGGTGGCTCTGGTGGTGGTGGAGTTGCAGAAGAAGTTGAGTCATTAGGAACTGCACTTGATGATGGATTAGGTTCAGCAGGTGGAGCAGCAAGTGATGTAGCAGACGACTTAGCAGATGGTTCTAAATCTGCCAAAGAAATTAAGAAATATTTAAGTGGATTAGATGAATTAAATCTAACACCCGAAACTTCTAGCAGTGGTTCATCAGGCGGAAGTGGAGGTTCTGGTGGCTCTGGTGGTGGAGCAGGTGGAGCTGGTGGAGGTTCACTAGGTTCAATAGGTGATGCCTATAAAGTTGTTCAAGAGGGTGAATCTATCTTTGATGAAATGACAGACCAAGCACAAGCATTTATAGATGGATTTAAAGAAGTTTGGTCTGCTATTGCAACAGGTTTTGCACCGTATAAACAAAACATTATTGACCAATGGAGTTTATTAAAAGTTAATTTAGAAACATTAGGTCAAGAAATTGTAAACTTCTTTACTTCATGTTGGGAAAATGGTGGTAGAGATATTGCTATTCATTTAGGTGGACTAGCCGCAACTATCACTGAAACATTCTTAGGTATTAGTAATGTTGTAGTAGAGGCAATTACTGATTTATTTAAACATTTAAACCCTAAAGATAATGAACACGTACAAGGATTTATTAATTCATTTGATGAAATGATATTTGCAATTAAACGATTCATAGGTAAATGGGATGAATGGTTACAAGTTCTAAAAGACAATGGTGGACAAGAGTTCTTAAATAATATGGCAGATATTGTCTTTATTGTAGGTACAACTTTTGTAGATGCAGTTAAAGATGCAATAGATTGGGTTACAGATTTTCTATCAAAAGATGACAACGAAAGAGTAAAAGACTTTGGTGGAGCATTAGAGGGAGTATCAAGTGCCTTAAAAGACTTATCTAAATGGATACAAGATAACATGAGTTGGTTATCTGTTCTTGGTGGATTAGTCACAGGTTTAATAATTGGTTTAAAAGTCGGACCAAAAGTTATTGGTGGTATTGTACTAGCATTTCAAGGTTGGGGATGGATTGTTGGAATATGTGAAACAATCGGCTCAATATTGACATGGTTATGGACAGTAGTCTTAGTACCACTTGGTAGTGCCATTATGTCAGGTTTAAGTGCTATTGCCGCATTCTTTGGTGTTTCAGTTGGATGGATTGTAGCCGCTATTGCCGCAGTTATTGCCGCAGTTGTTCTATTAGTTACTAATTGGGATTGGGTATGTGAAAAAGCAGCATGGCTATGGAGTGAAATCAAAAAATGGTGGGGTAAAATTTGGGATTCTATTTGTAAAGCTTGTCAAAAAATATCTGAAAGTTCAAAAGAATGGTGGGAGAAAACTCTTAATAACATCATTCAAAAATGTAAAGATATGATTGCAGGTGTTAAACAAAAATGGAATGAAATTAAAACTGCTGTTGTTAATAAATGTATTGAACTTTGGAATAAAGCTAAAGAGAAATGGGAACAAATTAAAACTGGCATCAAAGATAAATGTAGTCAAATCTTAACTGATATTAAAACTAAATGGGAAGAAATTAAAACTGCGGTTGTTGACAAAATCAAACAACTTAAAACAGATGCTATTAATAAAGTTCTTGAAATTAAAGATGGTATCGTTGGTGCATTTAATAAAGTAATTCAACCAGTTAAAGACATATTTAATGATGTTTTAGATGATGTTACAGACTTCGTTGATGACTTATTAGATAAATTCGACTTTGATTGGTCATTGCCTAAACCAAGCTTACCTAAGTTTAACGTAAGTGGTGGTAAAGCACCTTGGGGATTTATGGGTCAAGGTAAATTACCTTCTGTATCAGTTTCATGGAATGCTAAAGGTGGAATTTTCGACTCACCAACAATCTTTGATACTAGCAGAGGTTTACAAGGTGTAGGTGAAGCGGGAGCAGAGGCTATTATACCTATTTCTAACTTATGGAATGAATTAGGTAAACAATTTGATAAACAAAATCAAATCTTAGCTAATAAAGGTTCTAACGGTGGAAATGTCACTATTACTCTTGCAGTAGATGGTAAAGAACTTGCTCGTGCAACTACTAAAGGTATGTCTGACTTAGCACGTATTGGTGCATTAAACATGGACTTCTTATAATAGATAGTAGATATAAAAAGAGTAGAAATTTTTCTACTCTTAAATATGTCTATTAGTCTTGCCACCTTGTATCATAGAGAGTATAATAGAGATATAAAGTGATATAGAGGTGATACAATGGCGATAAACAAAGAAATCAATACCAGAGTCAATGTGACGATACCAAAGAAGATGTATCATAAGATACAACTCTTAGCAAAAGAAGAAATGAGGTCAAGTAATTCTTTAATGGTATTTCTCATGGCTCAAGCATTACAAAGTGAAGAATGGCAAAATAAAATCAAAGAACTAATTCAAAATGGTGAATTAGAAGAATAAAAGACTCTTTATAGAGTCTTTTTTATATACAAATAAATTTTAGAAAGGATGATATATAAATGGAAAACTTAGTCGTTATCATGAATGGTGTTCAGTTTCCTGAATGCTCAGATATTGAAATTAATAGACAAATTAAAACAGGTCAACGTGTAGTTGCAATAAGAGGTGAGAAAGTAATGATGTTTGAAAGTAAATATACTTTCACTATTTCATGGGAAGGTTTAAGTGCAGAATACATGGAACAAATGAATGCTATCTTTTCATCACCAGCAGGTATTATGCTGACAGTAAATGACGATTACTCACAAGATGGAATTTTTAATCAAAAACGTGTTTTATTACAAAGTATTAAAACTAAAGCTACATCAAATGGAACAAACGTAACAATAGAATTGATGGAACAAGAGAAAGTTGAGGGGATTAGATAATGGAAAATCAAGCATTTTTAACAATCAATGGATACATCTTATGTCCATCTGCAATGAGTTACACACGTTCTGCCTTAGATGATGGAGATAGTTCATACAGGGATGCGAACGGAAAATTACAACGTGTAATGATTCGTTCAGATATTGAAAAGTTAGAATTAACATTTTATTCGGCAGATTTAACAAATGAAATTGTCAGTGATTTATTACACGCTACTGAACCTGCTTTCTTTAAAGTAAAGTTCTTTTCACCATATGAAGGTAAGTTTGTAGAACGTACTATGTACGCAGGTGATAAAGTTTTAACTGCCTATCGTTATGATACAAAAACAGGTAGAGTAGTTTGGCAAGATATTACATTTAGTTTAATTTCACAATAAAAGGAGGTATATCACAATGTATGTCATTAATGATGATTACTATAAAAAGAATGCCAGTAATCAACATAGAAATCTAAAATTAAAATTCTATGTTAATGGTGAATTAATTGATAATTCTAAAATTATAGAGTCAATCAAAATTACTCATGATGTTGGAAATACTGAGTACACTATTGGTTCAGTATATATTCCAACGATTGAGTTTGGTTTATCAAATGATGTTGCTTGTACAGTAGGAACAAAAGTTAAAGTAGTTATGCAATTTGAGTGTTGGAAATCTAACACTATCTCATATTGGCTTGATATTCCATTCTATGAGTTTATCGTGACAGATATTACATCTAAAGATTATACATCTACATTTAAAGGGTATATTTCAAGCTACAATAAATTAAACATGACATTTGCACCTGATGAACAAACATACACAGTACAAACTATGCTAAGAGAATTTGTTAATAAAACAGGTGTAGCAGTAAAAAATTTAGGTCGTTTAACTAACCATTCATTAACTAAAGGTGTTATTACTGAAAAGAATGAAGCGGGAGAAACAGTTACTAAAGATGGTACAAACTATGTAGGTAAAACATATTTTGAACAACTATCATATATTGCAAGTTTATTAGGTTCTAACATTATCTTTACAAGAAATAATGAAATTCAATTTGTAAAACCAACAAATGTTGGTATTACAGTAGATAATTACAGTACACCAACAAGAGGTGCTATTAAATATAACATCACAAAAATAACTTGTAACATTGACAACAGTACTAAAATTTCTACTGGTACTGGTGAATTTGAACATGAGTTAGTTATTTCAAACCCTTATATGCAACAAGATATTTTAGATTTAATTTTACCATCTATTAAATTATTAAATTATGAAGCATATGATTTTAAATTCTCATTAGCAGATTTACGATTAGAACCATTAGATATGATTACAATTACTCATAAAGGTGTTAAAAAGAACATCCCGCTACAATACGTACAATGGGTATTAAATGATAAAACTGCTACATTAACAGTTAAGTCATTTACTAAACAAGCTAGTGATACTCAAACTGAAAATGGTTTTAAAGGAACGTTGACACAAAAAGTCGAAAACATTTATGCCGAACAAATGCACGTTAAAGAACTACTTGCAGACATTGGACAGTTCAATGAGATTAAAGCTATTGTGGGAGAGATTGAAACATTATTCGTTACAGATGGTCATATCACTAATTTATTAGCAGGAAACATTACATCAGATACTATTAATACTATTCATTTAACTGCCGAAAATGCAGTAATTGATAATGCATTAATTAAATCTGAAATGGTAGATACTCTAGCCGCTGACAAAATCGCCGCTGGAACGATTGATGTATCTCATATTGACATTCGTTCTGAAAGTGGCAGATTATCAATGGCAGATAATACAATTCGTTTCTTAGATGAAAATGGTAATCTTCGTTTATACATGGGTGAGAATACAGATGGAAGTTTTGCGTTTCATGTGTATGATGCGACTGGTCAAGGTATTCTTATTGACGAAAATGGAGTTAAAGAGATTGCCCTAAGTGATGGGTTAATCAAAGAAGAACATCTTGCAGATGGTTCAGTTACAGGAGATAAAATTGAATGGGTATCATTCGGTAAAGCAATAGATGAAAGTGAAGTTGTATTAAATTCTTCTCATGTATCTATTGACGATAAATCATTAGATGTTGCATTTAATCAATTAACTACACAAGTTGATACAAACGATAAACGTGTTCAAGGTATCACTACTGAACTACAAGCTCAAGCAGGACAAATTGCTAGCGTCATGCAGTTGGTGGTTACAGAGGATGGAGAAACTTTAAAACAAGCATATTCTCAAATGCGACAAGAAGTAGATGCTATTACAACAAGTGTAGGAGATTTAGAAGAATTTCAAGAGGCACAATCAGTTATTAATCAACAAATTAACCAAAATATTTCAGATGTAGAAGAAATTGTAGCAGGTTCAAACCACATCAACCCTCAGATGAAAACACGTCTTAAAGGTGAGTTAGATGAAGTTTATGTCATCTATTTACGTATGCAAGGTATTTATAATAATTCTGACCATAAAGACTCTAATAAGACATTATACGATAATATGGTTAATGCTTACTTAGACTTAAATGGTTACATGAACCAAACTATTTTAGTCAACATGAATGAAACATCTTATGATTGTGGTATTGAAGTAAATGCTAAATTTACAAGATTCTATCAAGCAGTAGAATCATTGCATGAAGCTATTATCAATGGTGTTCAACACGCTACAACACAACACTCAAGCGACATTAAACAAATGAAAGATGAAATTAAATTTCAAATCAAACGTGTTGATACAGTAGAGGGTAATGTAAATAGTCTTTCAAGAAGTTTTAGTTTTACCACAAACGGAATGGAAATTAGTGGTACGGGTGACGTAAAACAAGGTACATCACTATTATTGGATGCGGACAGATTAAGTTTTAAAGAGCATAATAAAGAAGTTGCTTATATCACATCTGAAACTTTACATATCGAAAAAGCGGAATTAGAGAATGAGTTAAAGATTGGAGATTTTACAATGAAAGTATCACCAAAAAGTGGAATTATGTTTGTTAAATAAGAATAGAAAGGTCGGTGAATTAAGATGGCGTTAAGTGGTGTCATTCAAGGAAGTTGCGACAACTCACATTATACTTTGGCGTGTGAGTGGTCAGCTACACAATCAATCGCAAATAATACATCAACCATTACTGCGAAAGTTTATTTGAATGGTAATGGATGGGCAACAGATTCTAGTTATTGGAACTGTTGGATTAATGGTACACAAGTGACTACAAATAAAGATGCCTATATTGGCGGTAAAACTTTACTAGGACAAAAAACATGGACAGTATCACACAATGCAAATGGTTCATTAAGTACAACTATTTCATTCTCATATAGTAATGGATTAACTAGTGCAGGAACTTATACAACTAAATCAGGTAGTGGTTCTAAATCAGTAACATTAGACACAATACCTCGTGTATCATCATTTTCATTAAATACGACAAGTGGTACATTAGGTTCTACATCTTTTACAATTAACATTAGTAAAGCAAGTTCATCATTTACTCATACAGTATCTTATCAATTTGGTAATATTAAATACGATATTGCAACTAAAACTGGTAATACAAGTGTGTCATTTACACCAGAGATTAATGATTGTGCGCAGATACCAAACTCTACAAGTGGTACTGGTTCGATTGTAGTTACTACATACAATGGAAATACACAGATTGGTTCAACTAGTAAAAATATTACATTAAACGTGCCATCTAGTGTTGTACCATCAACAGGAATTTCAGTAGTTGTAAACAACGCATTAAATGGAGTAGATGTAGCGGGAAAAACTACATATACCGTATCTGCTACAAATGCAAAAGGTTCTTATGGTTCAACAATTAAATCATATCAAATTACTGGTGGTGGATTGAATAGTGGTTCATCTAGTGCAACTACTGGCACATTAGGAGCAGGAACTTACGCTTTCACAGTTAAAGTTACAGACTCTAGGGGTAGAACTGCTAGTGCTACAAGTGCAACTTATACAATGCATTCATACAGTGTACCATCATGTTCTATGTCATCATTCAGAGCAGATAGTAATGGTAATGCAAGTTCAGAGGGTACATATGCTAGAGCATTTCTAACATGGAATATTAAAAATATTGCATCAGCACAAGTTAATGCTCACCAATATGCAATTCAATACAAAAAGACTACTGACTATAATTGGAGTACATTAGTTGGTTGGACAGATACATCCCCTGCTTATAGTGCTAAAAATGTAACTTATAACTTAGGTGGTAATTGGAACGCAGGTGTAGCTTATGAAGTTAAATTCTTAATAAGAGATAGTTACAATACAGTAGAAAGTATTTCATCTATACCAACAATAGATTGCATGTTGGATATAGAAACTGGTGGATGTTGTATTGGTGGGTTACATCAAGGTGTAGCTAAAATGGAGATTAACGGTAATGTAGCATCATTTGGTAATGGTAAACAAGTAATACTTGGTACAGGGTCAAGTGATTGCTATGTACATAATACAAATACATCTCACTATTTACAATTTAAAGATGATGGAACTCTTAACTATACAGGTACTTTTACACAAGGTTCTGACGCTAGATTTAAAGAAGTACATGGTACAGTAAACTATTCGGATGCGCATAGTATGATAAAAAATACAGACGTTTATACGTATACAATGCTAAATTATAATAAGGAAAAATTATCTGACTTTGAGTTGCAAGAGTTAAAACAAACACGAGTTCAAGCAGACGAACAAGTTGGAATAATGGCACAAGATTTAGAAAACTACGAATCATGTAAAAATGTCGTTATCCATACAACAGATAAAGATGGCGATGATATGTTATCTATTAGCCATTATGGTTTAATTGCGGTCAATCAAGCCGCATTGAAACATGAAATAGAACTTAGAGAGCAAGAAATTGCACGTTTAGAAAATAAAATAGAAGAATTAACAAAATTAGTTCAAACATTATTAAATAAGGAGTGATAACAAATGATTACAAAGTCAGTTACTATGACAGTTTCCGCAGATAAAGCGACCTTAAGTGAAAATGTGGTTTTATTTAAGGGAGATAAAGGGGTGTGCATTGAGATTACACTTAAACAATTAAAATATCAATTCGGTGCTACTGTAACACACCCATATGAAATTGAACGTGATACAGAGGCAGAAGTACACGTTATCAAACCCTCAAAAGAAGAATTTACTATTCAAAAAACTACTATTGAAGATAATGTAGTACATTGTCATATTGATAATACATGGTTAGATGAAGAATGTGAAATTGGTACTCACTATTTACAAATTCATTTACATCATGGAACAAGTAGAGTTACTTTACCAGTAGTAACATTTAGAGTAGCAGATACTTTAGACATTGAAAATGTTGATGAAGGTGGTGGAAGTGGTTCTACTGGTACAAGTGGAATGACTAAAGTACAAATTCAAAAAATGGTAGAAGAAATGGTACAAGAACAAGTAGCTTCTATTGAAGCAGAACTTGCACAAAAAGCAAATACAAACCATTCTCATGAAGAATACATGACAACAACTCAAACAATCAAGCCATCACAATTACCTACTAGCGTTATTTCTAAATTACAAGATGTTCAAAGAATTGAGTTCGTTAAAGTGCTACCATCCAACTATGAGAAAGGCGTACTTTATTTCGTATTGAAATAAGAGGTGATAAATATGGCAGAGGCTTATGCAATTATAAATGGTAATAAAGTTGATACGGCATGGTTTAACGGTAGAGAGTATGGAAGTGCATGGTTAAATGGTGAATTAATATGGGGTGAAGTTACTCAACGACCAGCAGACCAATACTCAGATTGGTACAATGTATATGTTGTCAACATTGAAGAAGAAGGTGGAGCGGACATTACAACACATCAATTTGGTGTAAATCTAAGAACAAGTTTCGGTGGTGTACAATTAGAAGGTGGTACAAGTCAAACACGTCATTTACCTAAAGGACAACATACGGTTATGACAACAGGAACTATTAGCGTACAACAAGCTTTATATGATGATTATACACCTACACAACATTCTGAAAAATATGTTAAGAAAGTCTTAAAATGTAGCTTACCAAAGTCAGAAGATGTATTACCAGAGTTAAAAGAAAAAATGGAAACTATGGAAGCATCAAGACTATTCGCAGGATTCTTTAAATGTGAAGAAATTGATTTAAGTCAATTAGACTTATCTGAATCAGAGAACTGTCATGATTTATTCACTCATGTAGGATTAAACTTTGGTTCATTTTCTATTGCTTGTAAGATAACAGGTTGGGAATATGTTAAATTCTTTGCACCTGAGGATATTTCAAATCTATTTGCTTTCAGTAATATTGATACAACAGACTATAATTGGGTTTATGTTGATTGGTATACAAAGAAAATGGAAGGGTGCTTTGCTAATTATAAAAAGAAAGAGTTACACATTGAAACATGGAATACAGCAGGCGTGAACGACTATACTGCTAGAAATATGTTCATAGGTGTATCTGATTGTAAAATTTATATTGGTGCAGATTGGACATTAAGTGTAGAACCTGATGCTTTAGGTGGAAGAAATTTAGAGTTCATTAGAGTTTATTAATATCAACATACGTCAACAAAATAGAGATAAAGAATAATTTCTTTATCTCTAAATTTTTTGCTTTAAAACTACTCTCAGACGCTCAGAATTGACTTGTATGACGTTTAAATTCACGTTTCGACAAATTATTCACATTGAATTTAGAACGTCTTAAATCACTTGTATTTGAGTCATATGTGAGGTAAACATTGTTTACGTCACATTGTCATGGGTGAGAGTCATGACAATTTAAACAGGTCAATTTGATTTACTTGTTTTAACGTGTGGACAATACCCACACGTTTTAACGTATACTTGACGAGTATACGCAGTAATGAGATTACTACGTTGCAACAATAGTTTTACGCAACGTAAAACAGTTACACGTTAGGTTCAAAAAGTGGTATAACTTTTACATCACTTAACTATACTATATATAGATAAACAATCAAATGAAATAATTTCTAAACTCTATGTTTAGAAGCTATTTCTTTATTTTTTGTTTCTTTAAACACCCCCAATTTTATACACTCTCTTAAATATATAATAGGGAGTGTATAAAAAAAGGGGTGGAACAAACTTATTTTTCCATGACTCTTAGGAGTCTTTTTATTTTGCGTTTAAATGTATCTGAGAGTCATTTAGAACGTGTTCTGAGAGTCTTAGAGTCAATCTTGATAAATTATTCATGTCGAATTTTAAGTGTCTTAAAACGTCTGTATTTGACTCTCTCAGAGAGTTAAAGACATTGTTATATATTGTCGTTTTTTACGGAACAGTATTTTTTAGTGTTTAACACTCTTTCTTAAAGTCACCGTAGGTGACTTCATAGTTGTTTCTATTATTATATTGTATATATTATTTATAGGGTAGTTTTTGTTAGAATTTCTAACAAAAGTGACCATACCCCTTGGGTCGGAAATGTTAGAATTTCTAACAAAAACGACCATACTATTTTTTTAGTGATTTAGAAGTATAACCCCGCATAAATTTTTATGGCAGGATGACGTAAATTTTTACGGCATGGTAGTATAAAATTACTAGTCTTGTGCATACTATTTATAGAATTAGTAGACTCATTTGAGAGATAATTACTACACTTTATTGATATATCAATATCTACAATGATTAAATGACGACTAGTAATGTTCATTTAAGAGTCTTGAAAACCATTTACAGATATTGTAAAATGTTGATATTATCACATTTCTCACTCAAAGTAGTTCTAGTAATTCCAAAAATTTCATAAATTATTAGTAGTCCATGTTACTAGTCTTAGGAGATGATACAATGGCGATTAAGATTAAACGTCAAACAAAGAAACATTCTATCTACAAAGCAGTAGATGATTGGATTGACTCATGTCAAGAAAAAGGATTGAAACCTGCATCAATAGAAACGTATAGAGATAAGATTAACGAGTTCCTAGATTACACTGGTGATGTGTACGTTGAAGATTTAGATGATAATCTAGTTCAAGATTTTAAATACTATCTAAAGAATGAACATCATTTCAAAGCAGGTTCAACTAATACGTATTTCAGATGTGTAAATGTTTTTATGAAATATCTACACAATACGTATAATCTTGAACTATTTCACATAGACTATATCAAAGAGAACAAAACAATCAAACCAGTATTCACTGATGCAGAGATTAAACGTCTATGTGTTCAACCTGACATTAATACAACCTGTTATTCCGAATTGCGTACGTGGATTGCAGTAATGATTGCAGTTAATACTGGTGCAAGGATTTCATCTGTTGCAAATATTAGAAAACAAGATATTGACATGAGAGAAAGAACGATTACTTTCACTCATAGTAAGAATGGTAGACAATTCAAGTTACCAGTTCCTAAGTCAGTTATCAATGCAATAGAATTTTACTATGAGAGTGTTGACATTGAAGATTATTTATTTCTCAATAGTGACAATGGTCAACCTTTAACTGGTAAGCAGTTAGGAAGTAGTTTTAGAAAATATTGTGCCAATAGAAATATCAAGACAACAACATCATTCCATTCATTGAGAAGATGGTACTCTATTAAGTTATTACAACAGACTAAGAATATTCATTTAGTTAAGACAGTATTGCAACATTCAAATATTGCAACTACTGAGAAGTACATTGCAAGTTTAGGTATCACTCAGTACAATAACACATTGAAAGATTTAGATTTACTGAAAGGATTGAAAGGGTAAGTTATACACTTATCCACCGAAGTTATCCACACTTATCCACAGATTTTCAAAAAATTGATAAAAAAGTACGATATTTTAACTAGACTATTATGATAGAGAGATAACTCTCTTTCAAACTACTTCAATTTCAAATCTTGACGAATAATTTTAATGTGTAATGTGTAATGTGTAAATCTTTTATAGTTGTAAAGAAATCGTTTTAACATTCAAATCAACCCTTTTATAGTTTTTAGAGTCGTATTAATTTACGACTCATTTTTTTATTGAAAATCGTTATCCAAATAGGAGTGAATATATATATGAAACCGAATGTAGAGAAATTAGAAGTTGGAATGAAATTTAAAAATTTTAAACAGTTAGTTATCTTCACTGAAATGGCGACATTAGAAACATATCAACCAGGTGGAACTAACTTAAAGTCTTATGAACAAAGATTAATCAAAGCTGGTGTTCGTTTTGAACACAAGATAGAAGATGGTCATAAGAAACATGAGTTAATCATTACTGAAATTAAGTAGTCTATTGACTACTTTTTTTTGTTTTAAAACGTTAGTAATATTTTTGATTGAGATGATTAAGAGTGGTGTTAAGTGATAGCACTACTCAATCGTGACTCATAAGAGTCAACTACTAATATATAATGGAAAGGTTGATGTGTATGTTAAAGAAAAGACAAAGACAAAATAGAGAACAAGTGAGAAAGTCAACTAAAACAAAAATTGTTCGTTGTAAACGTGATTTACGTAAATGTTACAAATTACATGAACATTTTCGTAACATGATTAAACAATGTGATGAAATTATTCAAGAAGTAGAAATTGCAGTTAATGAAGAACGTTCAAGAGATGTTGTCGATATGGATTATATTTTTGAATTGTTAGGAAATATGAAACGAGCAGAAGTTACTAAAGATATGTATATTGAAAAAATTGATGAATTAAAACAAATAACAGCAGATTTAGAAAATGGAACATATGAACTTATTATGACAAAAGGACATTTATTGACAAGAGATGATATGATTCAACTTACAGGTGGACATTACTACAATTTTGACAAAGCAGATGAAGATGAAGATGCAGATGGTACTTTCATAGATTATGTGTTTGTTCATGGAGTAGAACGTGTTTATACTAGAGCAGAAGATGATTTAAGTTTTGATTTAAAATTAGATATGCCTTTATTCCACGCTTGTATGAAAGCTATTATTCGTAAAGATAAAGACCATAGAGTATTTTACGGAGCGTTAGATATGTTGCAGGAACGACAAGAAGAAAAACGTATTGAAGAATTAGAAAGTAAATACGAAGTAGATGGGAAAATTATTACATTAAAATAGACATTTATTTTGATTGAACTGAATATATTGTATATGTAAGGGTGATACAAAGTGATGTATCACCTAGAAAGGTGTGAATGTTAAGATGAAAGAAAGACAATATTTATTAGATTATATCAATGAGAACAAATGTGAATTTTACAGAGGTTGCTTTAATATTATTCAAACTCCATGTGGTAGTGGAAAAACATTCTTTTGCATGGACATTATTTGTAATCCAAATACAAAGTATGCCATGAACAAATGTTTGTATGTAACAGATACTAGAGCATTAGCAGATAGTGTTCGATTAGATTATGAAAAGAAAACTGGTATGAAAGCAAGTCAGTGGAATTGGAATTTGAACGTCATTACGTATCAAACATTGGCAAATATCATTCAAGAGAAAAAAGAAAAGAATACTCTTAAAGAATGGGTTAAACAATACGACTACATTTTTCTTGATGAAGTTCACCAGTTATTCCTTTACAGTAAAAATTTCGATAAAACAAAGTTTGGGAAAAATGTACGTTATTCAGTAGCGATTAATAATTTAGATGTTTTATGTAATCATACCACATTAATTTGTTTGTCTGCAACACCCTCTCCATTATACGACTATGTTTTCAAAACTGGTGCAGTTACTCATGACGTTATTCCACCAACTGATATTCGTTTGATTAAATCATACGTAACTCATGCAACTCAAAGAACCATTAGTTTGCATGAAGTTTGCTACAATTTAAAATTGGATGATAGCACAAAAGTATTCCTTTATTGCCAACAAGTCCGAACAATGAAAACATTTGAAAAAATTTTCAGAGATAAAGGTCATTCAGTTCTAACTCTATGGTCAACAAATAGTGAAAAATATGAAATGACAGATTACCAACTACAAGCAAGAGATAAATTACTTGAAACTGGTGAATTTGACGAACAAATTCTAATTCTTAATGATGCTTATGAAAGTGGTATTAATATTGAACATTCACCAAATAGTGAACGTC
>ERZ808026.93-NODE-93-length-17050-cov-3.225888_pt1 | contig 17050 bp, 14 predicted proteins | sample MGYA00380182_ERZ808026 | MGnify/ENA primary metagenome ERZ808026 (study PRJEB31490, sample SAMN06133376) | cow dung metagenome | isolation source: H9 | host: cow | place: China: Chengdu | collected 2015-05 ... | reverse complement strand
CTCATTCCGACAGCCTTGATGATCATTGCCTCGAATACCATCATGAGGATGGTGAATATGATGGATACGGAGATTGTGATTCCGAGGTCATTCTTCTTTGCACCGGCTGCGGCTCCTGTTGCAATCGCTGCGCTGGTTCCGCAGACTGATGTTGCCGAGGCCACGGTGATTACAAGCGGTTTGTTGTCTATCTTGAGGATGCGGGTTCCGAACCACCACATGAAGATTATCACGATAGGGGTTACTACCCATGCGATGCCGAGGCCGTAGAGACCGAATTTAGCGATGTTGCTGAACAGCACGCTGAATCCCATTACCACAAGACCGGTCTTGATGTAGAATTCTGTGCGGATGGCCGGACGAAGCCACTCGGGTACTCCTACAGTGTTGGATACGAGAAGTCCGACGATGAGTGCCCAGAATGCCCACTCAAGGTAGCGGTTGAGGGTGAATTCCGCACTGATGAGCCTTACGACGATAGCCATCACGAAGAGGACTGCGAAGGCGGGGAGGTATTTACGGATTTTCTCTCCCTGAAGCTTCACGCCTGCTGTGAACAGGAGACCTAGAACTGCAAATGTGCGGAGGAGCTTTGCAAGGAATGCTCCGGAGAATATGTATGCCAGGGTCTTGGGCTCTGCCACGTCTTCCCAGAGATGCCATGTGGAGAACTTAGCTGCGCTGAAGTCGAAAGATCCGCTCAAGACGGAGATTCCAGCTACGATAATGAGGATGAAGCCGATCCATACTGCCAGCCAGTCTTCACTTTTCCAAAGTTTTGAGATGGATGTTTTCATATCTTATTATATTTTTTTAATTTTGTAAAAATCTAATACTGTATACCAATGTTACTATCCAAAGAAATCGCTGTTGAATTGAATCTTACAGGCTGTAAACTCAAACAGTTCATTGCTGCTAAGCTCAGACAGATGGATGTTCCGCTCACTCCGGAGCAGTTCATCCTCATTGATCTTCTTTGGAATCAGGGTTCCATGTCCCAGCAGCAGCTAGCGGACCAGATGCAGAAGGATAAGAATTCCGTGACCAAACTGGTGGATGCTCTTGAGCGCAAGGGCTTTGTCGTACGTGAGCAGAACCGTCAGGACAGGAGGTCCAATACGCTTATTCTCACGGAGAAGGCCGAGGGCCTGAAGCCAGGTGCGAAGCAGAAGGGTATCTCGATTCTCGACGAGATGCTCATAGGCATCAGTGAAGAGGAACTCCGCTCCTTCCTTGTGACTCTGGGAAAACTCAACCGCAATATGACTGTTGCCGAGCCTGACCTCTAGAACAGCGCCTTCACTGAACTGATGACTTCTTCTGTCGGAAGAGCCGGATCGAGGATGAGGTGCGGCTTCGCGTAGAATATCTCCTGCTGCGATTTTGCAAGCTCTTCGCCTCCTCCAGTGATGTTCAGCATTATGGTCTCGTCCTTCTTTACTGCTCCTTCTTTGACTGCCGCTGCCAGTGATGCCACTGCCACTGCCGGTGCATCATGAATGTCTATTCCTTCAAGCTCTGCAAATTTCTTCTTCCAGAATCGGAGCTCTTCATTGGTCGCCTTGAACATATCTCCGCCGGCGTCTTCCATTGCATCGAAAAGGCCACCTGCCAATGAGTAAGGCGGCTTTCTGTTTGAAAGGACCTTTGCGTCAATTTCGGCTGCTGCCTTGCGGGCATCGTCAGGACTCATGTCCACCAGCTGGCGGGAATGCAGTTTCCATGTGTCATACATTATTGTGAACGGATCATTCTGTGAAGGGTAGAGCCGCATCTTGTGCGATCCCCATCTTCCGTCTTCGATGAGACGGAGGTTGTTTTCCCACACGGCAATGGCTCCGGTTCCGCTTCCGATGGCCTGGAAATATGCGTCTGGAATCCTTCCGATCACTTCTACAGCCGAGAGAAGGGTTGTACCCATGCCGTCGCGGCGTGCCACGTTCTTTGCGCCTCCTTCTGCCATGAATGCAGGGTCTGTGCAGACCTTGTCGGAAAGCGCGATGGCGTCATAGTAGTCCGATCCTTCAGGAGATGCGATGATCTTCACGCAGTCGTTGAGCGGCTTGCTGAACCACATCGCTCCTATGTTGTCTGCAGGGATGGATATGAGAAGCGGAATATTGTTCTCTGAACATACCTTTGCGAATGCACGGGCGGTGTTTCCGGCTGAAGCCACGACAAGAATCTTCCTGTTGTCCGCACCAAGTCTGCCGCATACTGAATATGCCTCAGTCTCCTTGAACGAGCAGGTTGTCATCTTTGCGCCTTTCTCCGGCCACCATCCTGAGAATGTGATGTAGAGGTTCTCCAGACCGAGCTCAGCTGCGAGACCGGTGCTCCTGTAGGTCACAGGGGTTCCTGAACCTTTGAGTGTCCTCTGGATAGGGAGCCAGTTTGCGTATCTGTAGAAGCCGTCGAGATCCTCTCGAGGCTCATATTGCTTCTTTTCGTATTCTGCCCTGACAAGGCTTGGGCATCCGCACTTAGGGTCTGCGAGACACCATCCTGTGTCTTCGAATCTATGACCGTCTGCACAGCAGATCAATGAATACTTTGTAGGTGTAAATTCCATAGTATTATTGTTTTGTGTTATTTCTACCTGAGGCCTGCGCCACGATTTCCGCGATGTCGAGAACCGGCACGGCCGCATATCTGTTGAAAGTGTTCTTGCATAGAGGGCAGGCGGTAACCACAGCATCAGGCGAATCTGACGTGAGATTGCCGAGTGCATTCTCTGCCAATCTTCTTCTTTGGTCGTCGCTTAGAGTAAGGCTGCCGAGACTGCCTCCGCAGCATATGCTTTCCTTTCCGCTCCTGACGCCTTCCACGAGTTCTCCTGCAGCCGACACCACATTTCTAGGCTCTTCATATATCCCGCATCCTCTTCCGAGTTCACAAGGATCGTGATAGGCGTATCTGAGGTCTGTTCTGGATATGTCCAGCTTCTTTTCAGAGATAAGTCTGTCGATGTATTCGCTGTGATGAAGAACTTCGATTCCTTCAAGCTTATAATCCTGCTTGAATATCCTGTAGCATATAGGGCAGCTCAGCAGGAGCACTGATGCTCCCGAAGATCTGATGATTTCGGTGTTCTTTTCGATCATCTGCATGGCGGCATCCTTCCTGCCGGCTGTCAGCATTGGCCTTCCGCAGCATATTCCTCCGTCTTCATCCATCAGGGAATAATCCTCTCCGGCTGTTTCGAGGATGGATGTGAGGGCTCTCTTGATAGAAGGCGTCAGGTGCGTCATGCATCCTGCAAAATACAGGACACGCCTGCCTTTGTCCTTCACGAATCCGTTTTGGTCTATCATCGAATAATCCGCAGATATTCCGTATTCCCTTGTAGCTCGCTGCGCTATCCTCAGCTTGTCTCCTTCCACTCCCACAGGGCACACTGCCGAGCATTTTCCGCACAGGAGGCATTTGTCGCTGATTTCTTCTATGCGTCTTCTGTTGTTGCGCTTGAGCTGTCTGTTCAGATAAACTGTTGTGTCCCTGACATTGGCAGGCACGGCACTAAGCGGGCAGGCATCAATGCAGACTCCGCATCCAGGGCAGGAATGTACTTGAAGTCTGGAAATGCCTTTGCGCGAATGTCTTATCGGGATGCCGGCATTGCGCATAGGGATGAGAAGGATTTCTGCAGGGATGTGCATATATCTGCTGAACGGAAGTACGCACATGAAAACTCCCAATGCAATGGAATATCCCCACCACACAGGCAACGCATTTGTAGGGTCGCTGTAGAACAGGTGCAGCAGGTTGTTCAATGACTTTGTGAGGAAGGAGCCTCCGCTGATGTCGGCAGTGAATCCTTCGGCAAGAAGTCTCAACGGGAATATGCACCAAAGGGCATACAGTCCTATCAGGTCTGTGAGGCTGCCGCGCGTTGTGCGTCGCATTCCGAACAGACGCGAGTGCACTCTTTTGATTATGGCCAGCAATATGCCGATCAGTATGATAAGCAGAAACAGGTCCATCAGGAAGAAAAGAAGCGCTCCCTCCATCGTGCTGTCTGAAACTGCAACGAAATATCTGAAGAAGATCGGGTACCACAGACGGTGGATTCTTTCAGGGGTGTAGAGGAATACTTCTATGTGGCCTATGACGATTATCATGAACCATCCGAAGGCTATGCTTGAATGCATGTATCCCAGAAGCTTGTTGCGTTTCCAAAGCTTCACGTGGATGAGGCAGTCAAGGAACCAGTCCCTGATGTTCTTCGCCATTATCTTAGGGTTGATGAAGGATAATGCGAGCTTCTTTCTGTCTTCTTTCGGCAGTTCAAGCAGTACCTTGAAGGCACCGACGAGACACCAGCCGAGAACGAAAAGCATTCCCAGCATGAAAGGCGTCACGAAACTGTTGAAGCCGGATGGATATATCTCCCTCATCATACCTTCTCCTCCTTTTTATATAACCTGCTGACTGTCAATATGAGACGGCGGGTCTTTATGCCTCTTGGACATACCATCGTGCATTTTCCGCAGAGCATGCATCCGGATATCATCCTGACGGTTTCATCCACCTTGCCTCTCTGTAGATTCAGCAGCATCTTCCTGACACTCATTCCGCTGAGTCCGGACGCTGTGCATGTGGCAGTACACGATCCGCAGGCCATGCAGCGCAGAGCGTCGGGCTCTATTCTGCACAGCTCGTCGAACAGCGTCCTGTCAATCTTGTCCAGATTGATGGCGGAACTTGGTGAAAGTCTGAAGCCGAATCCGTTCATGTCTTATGTCTCCTGTATCTTGAAATGGATATCCAAGGCTGCCGAACGGGCCTCTGCAAGGGTTTCAGGCACGGTCTTGGGACCTGTGCAGGCTCCGGCGTAGAACACTCCCTTCTTCGGCGAAGAGGTGATGTGAATTATATTGTCCTCGCTTTTGAGGAATCTGTCCGAGTCTGTCGGGAGGGCAATCATGGATGCGATTCTTGTGCTTTCCGGGTTGCATGCCATTCCGGACATGAGCACAAGAAGGTCCAGGGTAACCTTGACTGGCTTGCCGAGCAGTGTGTCTTCTGCCTTGACGATCAGCTTGCCGTCTATGTTCTCGCTTACCTCTGACACCCTGCCTCTGATGAAGTGTATTCCGTGGTCGCGCTGAGCCTTGGTGTAGAAGTCCTCGAACTTCTTTCCGAACAGGCGGAGGTCCATGTAGAAGCAGTATATCTGCGCGTCTGGATACATTTCCTTCAGCTCGATCGCCTGCTTGATGGCAGTGATGCAGCACACTTTCGAGCATTGGCCGTTGCCGGCCTTTTCGTCGCGCGAGCCCACGCAGTGCACGAATCCGATTGCCTTCATCGACGAACTGTCTATGCGCTCGTCCTTGTTGCCGTTGAACCAATTCTCAAGGTCTGAATTGGTGACGACATTGTTGTATATTCCATATCCGTACTCTTCCTTCTTCGACGCTTCGAACATCTTGAATCCGGTCGTCATGAGGATGTATCGGGTGCTTATCGTAATGCCGTTGGAAAGGATGATGTTGTAGCCGTCTCTGAGACGGTTTACAATGGAAACCTCAGTGTTGAGGAATATGTTGGCTTCCTTGCAGGCTTCGGTCAGCCTGTCGATGAGCTCACCGGCAGGTGTGAGGTCCGGGAAAAGCCTGTGCCAGCGTGCCACATGGCCGCCAAGGCGGTCGCCTTTCTCGATTATGATAGGGGTGTGACCAAGCTTCAGAAGCTGGGCTGCAGCTTCCATTCCGGCTATTCCGCCTCCTATTATAGCTATTATCTCCTTCATGTCCCGGTGGTTTTAGAAGCATTTCATTACTTTCGGAAGTTCAGGTCTCATTATGTCCTTTCTGTCCAGACCTTTATACTTCTGTTCAGGGTCGTATTCTATTCCGATCTTGTCCAGAAGAGGCTCCACTGCTGTCTGATGCAGCTGAAGGCCGAGATCCCACGGGTCATATCCCAATACAAGTCCGGCCACCTCTTCATATGTGAATACCGGTATTCCGAATCCGTTCTGGCCGTAGGTCTTGCCTTCCATTTCTGCAATTACATACTGCCATCTGTCAAGGAAATAAGGGCATCCCGGGCAGTTGGTTATGATCATGTCCGGCTTGTAAGGGGCCATGGACTCGAACTTCTTGTGTGTGTTCGAGATCGAGTAGCCTCTGTTCGCCTTTACGTGGTACTGGCGGAATCCATAGCCGCAGCAGTGTCTTCTCTCAGGGTAGTCGATGATGTTTCCTCCCCAGGATTCCACCATTCCAGTCAGTACGTATGGATATTCGGCTCCGCCGACTCCTTTTGACGGGAACATCTTGGAGTAGTGGCAGCCGATGTGCTCCACTACTTTGAGAGGATCTCCTGTCTCTTTGTTTACAAGGCGGAATTTCGCCTTTTCAGCTATCTCGTTGCGGAACTTGAAGATGAGGTCGCTCGAATGCGCCAGATGCTTAGGCTTCTTGAATTCCTTTCTGCAGGCTTTCCAGAGCAGTTCGCGTATCCTGGCCTCAAGTTCCGGGAATTCGTTCCAGGTCTCGAGAATCTCCGTGTAGTTGCCGAATGATGTGATGCAGGATGCGACATAATTTTCGTAACCTGCTTCGGTCATCAGGGCAAACTGTCTTGCAACGATGGTCATTGCTGTCTCCTGAGGGATTGTGTCGCAGTGATAGGCGATTCCTCCGCAGGTAGTGTGGTGTTCATTTTCGTATATGTCCTTGCCCAGAACGTTCCTGCATATTTCCAGGAACATCTTTTCCGACGCAGGAAAGAAGTTCTGACGTATGCAGCTGCGCACATAGTACCACTTATCATCAGGAATCTCCTTCTGATAATCACTCCATATCTTCTGTTTGCCTTGATAAATCATTTCCTGTCAGTCGTTGTTGAAATGCCCGTCAGAGCAGTGTTCGAATGTGTGACGGAAATACTCTTCCATCGTCATTCCCATTTCTTCGGCTTTGGCTTTTGAGAATCTCTCCACCGTTTCCATCCTTTCCGTCGCCCCTGTGACGTCGAATATCTTCTTCAGTTCGTCAAGAGACTCTTTCGGGATGTTGCGTAGGATTCCCGGGCCGGTGCCGCGGAAATTGGCTCCCTGCCTTGCGTAGCTGTCTTCGAGATGTTCCGTGTGCCATTTCCAGACGGGGCCGGATTCCACGTGGTCTTCCCAGCTGAAGGTGTCAGGGTGTATGCAGTAGCCGTATTTGAGGATGTTGCCTGTCATTATCTTTGTGAGAGGGTACAGCTGGCGTCCTTTCTCTGATTCGACGAAGTAGCCGAGCCTTGCAGAAAGGTCGCGCAATGCCATTATCACCAGTCCCGGACCATTTCGGCGGGGACATCTTGTGAGGCAGGAGAGACATTCTCCGCAGTACCATATGGTGTCGCTCTTGAGCAGGGCCTCGATGTCTTCATCGTTGCCTCTCTGGACCGTGTCCACGATTCTGCGAGGGTCATATCTGTAGAACTCGGCAGCCGGACATATCGCCGTGCAGGTTCCGCAGTTGATGCAGGTCTTAAGACCTTCCTTGACCCTATAGTCTTCTCTCAAAAGATCATACAGCTTTCCCATAACCGCTACATAGGTTTGATTTTACGGGCAAGAGTGGCGCATAATCCGGGGAAGAAGCGTTTTATATATACCATAAGAAGTTCTTTCCTTCCTACCAGCACTTCCTTCTTCTCCTTTGCTATCGCTCTTGTGATGACGCGTGCCGCTGCTTCTGCAGTCATTCCACCTGCCTGACCGGGATCCATTACTCCGTGTGGCTTTCCTCCCTTGTCGAGGGCATATCTGGAAATGTTGGTCTGTACGCGGCCAGGGCATACGATTGTTACTCTTATTCCGGCATTATGGTACTCGGCCTGGAGGGTTTCGAAGAATCCGTACAATGCGAATTTAGATGAACTGTATCCGCATCGCAGCGGGAATCCGAATCTTCCGGCGATGGATGTTGTAACGGCAATCTTTCCGCCGCCTCTGGCAGACATTTTCGGCAGAAGTCCCTTGGCAATGGCTACCGGTGCAAAGTAATTGATTTCCATTATCTTGCGTACCATTTCCATTGAGGTGTCCTCTACGTTGGTCCTTTGGCTGATGCCGGCGTTGAGCATTACTATGTCAATGCCGCCGAGGGCATTCCAGACTTTGTCGGTGAGGTCATCAATGCCGTCGAGGCATGTGAGGTCAAAGGGGAAGACAGTCACCTCTTCTGCCCCGAGTTCACGGCATTTGGCTGCGACAGTCTCAAGACGGTCTGCAGAAGAAGAGGTGAGAGCAAGTCTTGCCCCTTCTTCTGCGTACCGGTAGGCGCATGCTTCACCGATTCCGGAGGATGCTCCTGTGATCCAGACTGATTGCATGGCTTATTTCAGGAGCGCCATATTTGGCATTTCCTTGTCGAATTCTCCTCTGTCAAGTCTCTCCTTCATGTCCTTGAAGGCTGCAAGTGTCCTCTCTACATCCGCCATGCTGTGGGCTGCTGTAGGGATGATACGGAAGATCACCATTCCCGGAGGAATTACCGGGTAGATCACTACAGAACAGAAGATGTGGTATTCCTCGCGGAGTGCAACCGCGATGTTGGCTGCTGAGTTGACTCCGGCCTTTACGAGAACAGGTGTTACACATGCCTCGGCAGGTCCTATGTCGAATCCGAGTTCGCGGAATCCTTTCTGAAGGCTTCTTGTCACCTTCCAGAGCTGTGCGCGGAGTGCGTCACCCTCAGGGCTGTCGATGATGTCGAGTCTCTTGAGACAGCCTTCCACGATAGGCATAGGAAGCGACTTCGCGTAGATCTGCGAACGCATGTTGTATTTGAGGTAGTCGATGATGTCCTTGTCGGCTGCTACGAATCCGCCGATGATGGCCATTGACTTTGCGTATGCTCCGATGTAGATGTCGACCTCGTCCATCACTCCGAAGTGCTCCGATGTTCCGCGTCCGTGCTCACCCATCACACCGAATCCGTGAGCATCATCAATCATGATGCGGAACTTGTATTTCTTCTTGAGTGCTGCGATCTGGTCGAGGATTCCGAGTGCTCCGGTCATTCCGAATACGCCTTCGGTGATGAGGAGGACTCCGCCGCCCTTCTTCTCTGCTTCTTCACATGCCTTTGCAAGCACTCTTTCGCAGTCCTTGATGTCGTTGTGGCGGAACTTATATTTGCTTCCTACGTGGAGACGGATACCGTCGAGAAGGCATGCATGGTCTTCTGCGTCATAGACAATCACGTCATGACGGCATACGAGTGAGTCAATTGTCGACACGATGCCCTGATAGCCGAAGTTGAACTCGAAGGCAGCCTCCTTCTTCTCGAATGCTGCGAGTCTGCGCTCAAGCTCTTCGTGAAGATGAGTCTGACCGGTCATCATTCGGCTTCCCATAGGGTAGGCGAGTCCCCATTTTGCTGCAGCTTCTGCATCTGCCTTGCGGATTTCAGGATGGTTTGCGAGTCCGAGGTAGTTGTTGAGACTCCAGCACAGAACATCCTGGCCGTTGAATTTCATATTTGGTCCCAGTTCGCCTTCAAGACGTGGGAATGCGAAATAACCTTCTGCTTTTTCACGGTACTGGCCGATAGGGCCACCTGCTGACTTTCTGATTCTGTCAAAAATATCTGTAAACATATCTATTGATTTTTGATTGTTTCCTTTGATACAAGTCCCATCATTCTGAAGAGGAATTTAGGGAGTTTCTTTTCCGGATTGCGTTTCTTCATGTCTATGAACCATCCGAATTTCTTTACTACCGGCACCTTGTTGGTCTCGACCAGTTCAATCAGCGTGCCGTCCGGATCCTCGATGTATGCGAAGCGTCCTGATGCATCACCCATGTCGAAGATTTCTCCGTCAGGACAGCTGTCCACTGTGAATGGATGGCCTTTTTCTGCGCAGAATTTCTTCATGCTGTCCATGCCTGTCACGTCGAAGCATACCTGGATGAATCCAGGGTCTCCCCAGTAGCGTCCCTCGAAGATCTTGCGAGGAGTGTATTCGAGGGCCTGCACAAGTTCTATAGTCGAGTCTCCGAACAGTTCCGCGAATGCTCCTTTGCGCTTAGGGGCGCCGAGGATCACCCTGCGGCAGTTCTTGTCGGAGCCCGGCATGAAGAAATGCTTGCTGAACGGGCCTGTCGTGTCGCTGATGATTGTGTCATAGCCTAGTACATCACGGTAGAATCTTATTGATTTTTCCATGTCTGTGACTCCGATGACTGCGCCGATCATTCCGCCGGTCGGCTTGTTCTGTTCGATGAATACATCTTTTCTTTCAACGATCTGGAAGCAGTTTCCGTAGAGGTCCTTGACATAGAAGCACGGAGTGCCGTCCGGAAGTGTCTCCGGGGTGGTGCAGTCAGGCCATTTCTGGGAAAGGATATTGTGGAAGGCTGCGACGTCACGGCATTTAAGTTTTGCTGCGAAGATGCCGAGGTCACCTACCGATATTGTGAACGGACAAGGTTCAGGCTTACGTTTCGAGTATTGCCATATCTCGAATCCGCCGCCGCCCTGAAGATTGACTGCGATGCAGGCATGGCGCTGATGAGGCATGCCTCCGGTGTATGGGAGCATGCGTTCTGCTACTGTGTCGTCTTCCAGAATCTTTACATCGATGCCGAACATTTCGATGTACCAGTTCCACGACTTTCTGAAATCTACTGTTCCGGTACCGATCTGCTGGATTCCGGAAATCATAAATGATTCCATATATAAAAAGGTTTAGATTTAGTATACGCTTATATAGTAAAAGTGTTTACTATTATGGCGCAAAGGTAGAAAATTATTCAGACATTCCAAGAATTAATCAGATTGGATGTATTTTGTTGTCAAGTTATATGTTTTAGGATTATCTTTGTGTCATTACGTTTGGAATAATGACAATGAAGATTGGAATGAGATATATTACCTGTTGTATATTGTTGATATTCATGAGTTTGTCTGTCTATGCCCAGAGCTCGTTCCATGTCGGTGGAATAGTGGTGGATGAGAGGGGCGAGGTGGTTCCGTATGCTTCTGCCGTGGTTTGTCAATCTGGCAGGATTGTCGCGGGTGCGCTGACTGATGAGAATGGTCGTTTCAGTGTGAAGGCGCCTCGGAGTTCGGAAGAATGCGTGCTTTCTGTCGAGTTCATCGGGTATGAAAAGGTTCAGGTGCAGTTTACTCCGGAAAGGGTTTCTGTGAATCTTGGAAGGATTGTGCTGAAGGAAGCTGCCGAGATGCTTGGTGAGGCTATGGTGTCTGCGAAGGCTGAGGCAGTGAAGGCTTCAGTCGAGCATACTGTGATAAATGCATCGGCAAATATGGCATCCGAGAAGGGTTCCGCTCTTGATATTCTTAATGCTTCGTCTTCAGTGATTGTGCAGAATGATGCGGTTTCAATAAGAGGCAACAGTAATATCCTCATCCTTGTTGATGGTGTCCCTACTACAGTGACAGACCTTTCTGCGATTCCTGCCGCTGGCATCAAGAGCATAGAGGTGGTTACAAATCCTGATGCTTCGTATGATGCCGAGGGTACAGGCGGAATCATCAACATTGTTTCGAAAAAGACTTCTGCAAAGGGATTGAGCGGGGTGGTTTCCGCCAATTATGGATTCAATCATTTCGTGACTGGGAATGTTGCACTGTCCTATGTCAGACCTAAGGCTTCGTGGCGATTCAGTTACAATACACGCTATGAGGATGATGTCATCAGCACTACACTTGACCGAATTCTTGATGCCGGACGTACTTACCAGGAGATTACCGCTACCAAGTATGTGTATAACAATAATATAGGTGTCGGTGCTGATTTCAGGATAGACAAGAGGAATACATTGAATGTCGATCTCAAGTGCATCCTTCCGAGGAACAATCTCCAGCAGGATCTTCACAACGGTTTCTATGGATATGGCTCTGAGAACCATGAGAACCGTCATAATGATGTGACCTGGAACAGGGAGAATGTCGAGGCCGTCGTTGCATACAGGCATGTGATCAAGCCTGAGGTGTCGGATGTTTCCGTGCGTGGATCTGTTTCGAAGATATGGGGTCACAGACCGTCATATTATTACCTTGAGGGTGTGCAGACTGCATATTCGGAGTCTGGCGGAAGCCCGTTCATTGCTTCTGTGCAGGCAGATTTCAAGCAGAAGTTCAAGGCTGGAATGCTGACTGCCGGAGCCAAACTGACCTATCGCAGCAATGATATCTATCATCAGTTCTACGAAGGAGGGGAGTATTCTGATGCTTTCAGCAACGACCTTCTTCATACGGAGCTCATTCCGGCTGCCTATGTGCTCTTTTCTTCGAAGATAGGAAAGAAGTTTACCTATAAGGCTGGATTGCGTGGCGAGTTCAGTACGGTCACATTGACCAGTTCGCATGAGGGTCTGGATGTCAGGAACAATGATTTCTTTGTGTCTCCTAGTCTGTCAGGTACTTTGCGTCTGGCTGAGAATCAGGATCTTTCGCTGGCGTTCTCGCGTAGGGTCGGACGTCCTGCATATCCTCAGCTTAATCCATATATGAGCATGGTGGATGCGACGACATATGAGCAGGGCAACATGCATCTGAGGCCGGAGAAGTCTTCGAAGCTGGACCTGAGCTATAACTTAAAGAGCAGTAAGGTGCAGATATTTGCTGATGCGTATATGAATTATACGACAGACTATATTTCCCAGATTACAAAGATATCCGATGGTCTGTTGATCACTACCTATATAAATGGCACGTCCGATCTCAAGACCGGAGCGGATCTGTCCTTTAAGCTGCTTCCGGCCAAGTGGATGTCGGCGACTCTCAGCGCCAATACGTTCTATGTCAACACAAAAGGAAACTTTGAGGGTGCTGATATTGATAATAGAGGAGTTTCGAACAACAGTAATATCCTTCTGGATTTCCTTCCGGGCAAGTCTACTGACATCCAGCTGCAGTACTTTCTTACCACTCCCCAATACTATCCTCAGCTTACCACTGCACTGACTCATTATATGAATGTGGGCGTGAAGCAGAAATTCCTTAAGGGTGCAATGAGCGTGTCTGTGCTTCTGACGGATGTGTTCAATACATATAAATGGCAGGTGGAGTCCAGAAACAGCATTTTCGAACTGACCAACATCAGCACACGCAAGAGCCGCATGCTCTGGCTCGGCTTGTCATATAACTTCAATTCATTCAAGCAGAAGAAGGCTGAGTCAAAGGCTGATTCTGACCGTTCGCTCATTAAACTGGGACTATAGTTTTCGCTATCATGAAAAGATTCTTCATCATTGTATTGTTGTTGGCGTTCTGTCTTGTCTCTGAGGCCAGAAAGGTAAGGGGGTCGGTAAAGTGTGACTCAGAAAGGCTGGAGGGCGTTATTGTTACGGATGGTTATGGGTTTGCCGTGACTGACAGAAAAGGACGCTTTGTGTTTGATATGAGGGATGATGCGGAATTTGTCCATATAGTTACCCCTTCGGGATATGTCGCTGACTGGTCTTCCGGTGTTCCTGCTTTCTACATGCCGGCGTCAGGTCGCACCAGGTTTGATTTCAAGCTCAGGCGTACAGCTTCTGGGGACGACTATCATATAATTGCCGTTTCTGATCCTCAGACTCATACTGATGCTCATTTCGCTAAGTTTGCAGGAGAGCCTGTAGCTGATATGGCTAAGACTGCGGGTGAGTTTGATGGTGCTGCTGTGGGCCTTGTGCTGGGTGACATAAGCTGGGACAGGATTGAGATTCTGGATATGTACAGGAAGGAGATTGTCAGGGTGGGGATCCCTTTCTATCCTGTTGTCGGCAATCATGACAATCAGGCTTCTCTTCAGGGCGATTCTGCAGCGTCTGCCGCATATAGGTCCAAGATGGGCCCCGAGAACTATGCCTTCTGTATCGGTAAGGATGTGGTGATAGTCCTTGACAACATAATCTATGGCACCAATTTCAAATGTACCATTGGATATACCGATGAGGTCATCAGGTGGGTGGAGAACCTGCTTCCGCTTCTTCCTACGGATGCGTGCCTGTATGTTGCCCAGCATTCTCCTCTGAATCATGAGGGTAACGGTCTTGTCAATGAAGATGCTCTTCTTGCGCTTCTCCGTGGCCGCAATGTGAATTTCCTTTCCGGTCACACTCACGAGAATGGAAACGCAGTCATTTCTTCCGACATTTTCAGTCACAATGTGGCTGCCATCTGCGGCGCATGGTGGGATACAAGACATTGCAAGGACGGCACTCCGAGGGGATATAAGGTCCTGTCAAAGACTGACGGTTTCCTTTCATGGTATTATAAGCCGGTTGAGTATTCCCGTGATCATATTGCCGAGGCATATGTCCTTGGCCCGGATTCGGAGTATCCGGGTGCAGTTGTCGTGAATGTGTGGGACTGGGATCCTTTATGGAAGGTTGAGTGGGCGGAAGATGGCGTGTCTGCAGGCTCTATGCAGCAGGTCAATGTAGTGTCTTCTGTTTTTGCTTCCGAGATCAAGGCGGTCTATGATTCCTACGGCAAGGAGATCCCGAGATGGAAAAGTCCCAAGCCGAGTCCTCATAATTTCATGGCGGTTCCTTCTCCATCTGCCAGGACAGTGACAATCTCAATCGAGACCCGTTTCGGTCAGAAATGGACCACTACCATCGAACTTTAAGATGCTTTTGTCCTGCTTCGGCTGACGATGAACACTCCGGCAAAGACCATTGCAGAGGCCAGTATCTTCTGCCAGGTCAGGATGTCCATTCCTATGATTATGCTGATGATCGTGGCAATGATCGGCTGGATGTAGCTGTACATGCTCACAAGGGTAGGGCGTATTGCCTTCTGTCCCAGCGGGATAAGGAAGTAGCTGATGAATGTCGCAAATACTATCAGGAAGCCCAGTTCCCACATCTGGATGGCAGGTATCCTTGTCCACGACAGGCTGAATACTTCTCTGAACGACATTGGCAATGACATTATCGCCGAGAACAGGAATATCCATTTCATGAATGTCACTACTGAATATTTCTGTATTACGGGTTTGAATATTCCCAGGTACAGTGAGAAGCTGATACTGTTGAGGAACATCAGAAGCAGGCCCGTGAGACTGCTTTCACTGGCTCCGGTCCCTCCTGTATTGTTCAGTATCAGGAACAGGATTCCGCAGAGGCTGACGGCTACACCTGTTGCCTTCTGCCAGCTCAAAGGCTCTTTCAGCACTATCGCAGCGATGAACATCGTGTAGATAGGTGACATTGCGCTGAGTATCGAGCAATGCATCGGGGTGACATCAGGAATGGCATAAAGAAAGGTCAGCTGTGTCACGAAATATCCGAGGAATGCAGCGGCGAATATCTTTATGAAGTCTTTTGGGACGACCTTTTCGCAGGGGCAGAACAGGGATATGATCCAGAACAGCAGCCCGGCTCCCAATGCCCTGAGCGTAAAGATCGTTATCGGCGAGATCAGATGTCCTCCCGTCAGGTCTTTACACACAATGATATTGACTCCGAAGATCGCATATGCTGTAAAGCATGCTGCATGTCCCGCCAGTCTGCTGCTGTTCTCCATTTTAGACTATCCTGTTCTTCGTTTTTCAGTCGAAAAGGTCGTTCATGACTTTTGCGAGTCTCAGACCTCCGATGAGTATCTGTTCGAATGCTACGGTGCTCACCTGGTGGTCGAATTCCTTGCCGAGCTTGTCGCCTTCGTTAATTTCCCATACGCAGAGTGTTCGTTCGATGACGTCCGAGCCCCACTCATATGGGTCGCCCTTCTGAAGTTCCTTGATTTCCTTCTTGCTTGGCTTTCTGATCATTGCCACGAGGTCAAGGACTCCGCCATATGAAAGGTTGTTCGCAATCTTGTCGTCCCATACTGCGTGCATGTTGGTCTTCTGGCCCCAGTAGGTCACATCAAATTTTCCATAATATCCGCCGATGCCTGTGCCGTCGTGGATCTTATAGTGAGCAGGGCAGTGGATGTCGCCGACAAGGTGTATGAGAAGCTGCATTGCCGCAAGTCTTGTGGAATCATCCACGTTCTTCCAGTCCTCAAGCGTCTCGATCGATTCGCAGATGAAGTGCAGGGCCTCTCCGCGATGAATCCTGAGAGGTACTCGGTTCTCGTCAGTCTTGAATGTGTGCGGAATGCCTTTCATTGACTTCACGCCATTCGCGTCTGTGACTTCTACCTTCATCTCGTTTCTGTAATAGTCTGGCCATGATGCGTAGTATGCCATTGTCTTTCCTTCGAGAATCTGGTCTACTGTCTTCTTTGCCTTAGGGGTGAGATGCTGCTCTGCGATATGTGCGATAGCTGCATGCACTTTCTTGCCCCAACCGTATGACGGTACTGTGATGACTGCTGCCAATGCGATGATTGCCAGTCTCTTGATGCTCTGTTTCATAATATGTGTCATTTTTATGGTTATATTCTTCTTTTTCTTTGTGTCTTCTTCTCCTCCTCCTTCTTCTTCTGCGGCTTCTTCTGTTGTTTCTTCTCCTCCTTCTTCTTCTGTGGGACTTGCTCTCTTGGCTTGCCATACTCAACGTAAGGGTTTTCGCCCTCGTTTGCGATGATGATTTTGTCGGTTTTATCACGCTCGCATACTACATCCCAAATCATCTTGCCAACGGTGACTCCTCGCGATGAATCAGGAATGAGCATATGCAACTCCTCCTCGGCGCGGGTCAATGCCACATAGAGCATATTGATGTTATCGACGTGAGAATATACCTTCTCGCGGTAGTAATAGTCGCTGAATGCACTTGTTGTCAAGTCCTTATTGAATACTACGGGGTAGCGACCCAGTGCGCCGAAATCGTTGTCGTTGTCAGATGGTGTTACCCAAATAAAATCTCCGCCTCGGGGATCAACGCCCCAAAGACAAGGCACGATAACAACCTTTCGCTCCAGACCTTTCGCCTTGTGGATGGTAGAAACCTCAATGGTGTTGTCGTTCATCTCTACGCTCACTGACTGCTTGAAACCCTTCTCATCCCACATCTTGAGGAATAGCTGGATGTCGGCCACCTTTGAAGCGCAGAAGTTTATCACCTGCTCGTGCATAGCCTGCAGATAGGCTATCTCGTTTGGACGCTGGTCGAGCTTGTAGAATGCAACGATAT
>ERZ808026.92-NODE-92-length-17065-cov-3.482635_pt1 | contig 17065 bp, 12 predicted proteins | sample MGYA00380182_ERZ808026 | MGnify/ENA primary metagenome ERZ808026 (study PRJEB31490, sample SAMN06133376) | cow dung metagenome | isolation source: H9 | host: cow | place: China: Chengdu | collected 2015-05 ... | reverse complement strand
TCCGTGGCACAGAGACTGAAACAGGTGGCTGGGAATCGTGCCTGCTTCGACTATGAAGCCTGAAACAGGCTTTGTTGACAATAATTCATAGTGATAAAAAAAACTTTTATGAAAACGTGTTGTCAAAAAATTAAGAATATCGTACAATAATAGCAGCAAAGTTGTGAAGTGATTCGCATAGGTCGACTAACCAATCAAACACACACAAACCGACTAGCTTTGCTAATAGATGCTTTGTGGGAAATTCCCTTGAAGCATCTTTTTTTTTTGACGCTTTTCGTGTAGAATAGAGGCATTGTGATACAGGAAAAGAGGATTTGTGATGAAACGAACATTTAAACGAGTGATGGCTGTTCATGATCTGTCCGGGCTGGGTCGCTCCTCCCTTATGGCAGCGACTCCGGTGCTTTCAGTAATGGGAGCGCAGGTGTGTCCGGTACCGACTGCTGTTCTGTCCAGTCAGACCAGTGGTTTTGAAAACTATACATTTGTTGATTTGACCGATAATATGCCGGCGTATTTGCAGCACTGGAAAGAGCTGCAGCTGGATTTTGATTGTATTTATAGTGGTTTTTTAGGTTCTGTGCAGCAGATTGTGATTATGGAGCAGATACTGGCAGATTTTAATGCGGATGGCCAGACTCTTGTTGTAATTGATCCGGTACTGGGTGATGATGGAGCTTTGTATGATACGATGGATCAGCAGATGGTAGAGGAAATGGGGCGGCTGATTACTCATGCAGATATCATTACCCCAAATATGACAGAACTGAAACTGCTGTTGGATTTGCCGGCGGAAAGAGAATTATATGCAGAGGATTTAGCAGAGATATTGCCGCAGATGGCAGCAAAAGGACCAGGAACAGTTGTGGTGACAGGTGTACATCGAAAAGATGGCGGCCGTTGTGTGTGCTGCTATCAGAAAGACCTGGCACAGTATCAGGAAATTGCGTACAAAGAACTGCCTATCTGTTATCCAGGAACAGGCGATATTTTTGCATCTGTATTAATTGGCGGGATTTTGCAGGGACGTACGCTTCAGGAAAGCATTCAGCTTTCAGCCGACTTTATCTGTCATGCAGTAGCGGATGCAATTGAGGCTGGGGAACCGATTCGTGATGGTGTTCAGTTAGAGAAAAACCTGTATCGTTTAGTGCTGCCGTCTGGGAAGTAACATCAATTACTGATAAGCTTTGTTTTTATAAAAGTCTGTATCTGGATGAGATGCAGACTTTTTTGCTGTTATAGTTTTATCTACACATATTGGTAATATAGAATACAGATAGAGAAAGAGCGCAGATATTTTTATCTGCGCTCTTTTATGGTAATGTGTATGGAAACTGTTTTATCTGGTTACTAGACGGCATACAGCATTGGCATATGCAACCGGGTCTTCGATGTTCAGCCCCTCGATTAATAATGCCTGGTTATAAAGGACATTGGCTAAATCGGCGGCTTTTTCAGTATCAGCAGTATAGAGGTCACACAAAGTCTGGAAAACTGGATGATTTGCATTGATTTCCAGAATTCGGTCCAGTTTTGGCATAGTGTGGCCGTTTGGCATTGACTGCAATACCCGCTCCATTTCCAGAGACAGCGGACCATCGGCAGAAATACATACCGGATGGGATTTCAGACGGGTGGAGAGCTTAATTTCTTTTACGCTGCCATTTAATGCGTTCACGCAGAAGTCAAGCAGGTCTTTGTGTTCTTCAGCTTTTTTGGCCGCTGCTTCTTTGTCTTCGGCATTTTCTAAGTCAATGCTGCCGTCGGCGATAGATTTGTATGGTTTTTCTTTGTAGTCACGCATTACTTTAATTGCAAATTCGTCGATTTCATGAGTCAGATACAGAACTTCATAGCCTTTTTCCTGGAACAGTTCCATTTGAGGCAGAAGATTAATCTGCTCAACGGTACGGCCGCATGCATAGTAGATTTCTTTCTGATCTTCTTTCATACGATCCATATATTCTGCAAGAGTTACCATTTTCTTTTCGGTAGAAGAGTAGAACAGCAGTAAATCCTGCAGCATTTCTTTGTGTATGCCGTAATCATTGTGGCAGCCGGCTTTCAGCTGCAATCCAAAGGATTCAAACAGTTTTTCGTATTTTTCACGGTCATTTTTCAACAGTTTCAGCAGCTCGGATTTAATTTTCTTTTCCAGACTGGAGGAAATCAGTTTCAGCTGACGGTCATGCTGCAGCATTTCACGGGAGATGTTCAGTGATAAATCCTGAGAGTCTACCAGACCGCGTACGAAGGCGAAATGATCCGGCAGCAGATCGGCACATTTATCCATAATCAGAACACCACTGGCATACAGCGACAGCCCTTTTTCAAAATCTTTCGTGTAGAAATCGTAAGGAGCTCTTTGTGGTACAAACATCATAGCGGTGTAGGTAGCAGAGCCTTCTGTGTTGCTGTGAATAGTCAGAAGTGGATCTTCAAAGTCCAGATATTTCTCCTGATAAAAGCGTGTGTATTCGTCTTCCGTAATTTGTGCCGGCATCTTTTTCCACAACGGGGTCATGCTGTTCACGCGCTGTATTTCCATAATGGTTTCATAATCTGGATTTTCCGGATTGCTGTTTTCTTTAATGCGGGTGCTTTCCATTGGCAAATGAATTGGATAATGGATGTAATCTGAGTATTTTTTGATGAGGCTGTGAATGTGATAGGTATCCAGAAATTCATCATAGTTGTCATCTGCCGTATTGTCTTTTAATGTCATGATAATTTCGGTACCAATAGTATCTTTTTCACAAGGGGTCACGGTGTAGCCATCGGCTCCATCAGATTCCCAGATATATCCCTGTTCTGCATTTTCACTGCGAGTAATAACTTTTACCTGTTTGCTCACCATGAAAGCTGAATAGAACCCTACCCCAAACTGGCCGATAATATCAATGTCTTCATTTTTTTCCTGATGCAGTTTGAAATCCAGAGAACCGCTTTTGGCGATGGTTCCCAGATTGTTATGCAGGTCTTCTTCGGTCATGCCGCAGCCATGGTCAGTTACAGTCAGTGTGCGGTTTTCTTTGTCGATAGTTACATCAATGGATAATTCATTGCGGTTTAAACCGGTTTCGCCCCTCTGCATGGCATTGTAGTAGCGCTTGTCGGTGGCATCGCTGGCGTTAGAGATAATCTCTCTCAGAAAGATTTCTTTGTGTGTGTAGATCGAGTGAATCATCAGGTCTAATAATCGTTTGGATTCGGCTTTAAATTCTGTTTTTGTCATTTGTTCATCAATCCTTTCCAATCGTTAAATATATGTGAAAATTTTTAAAACGAATTCACTGTTAGCACTCTTTTGTGGTGAGTGCTAACAGTGAATATGATATACCTGCAACATGGAAAATGCAAGTAACAAATGTGAGGTTTTTGTGAAAATGCTGTGAAGAATTGGTGTCAAACATTAGATATAAAACGCTAGAAACTTGTATTTTCAGCACTTTTCCGGTATACTTGCACTGTATCATTATTTCCTTTGTGAAAAACAGAAAATATAGAAGTATCGTGATAAAACGGAAGAACGGGAGGCTTTTCCATGAAAAGAAGGATAGCGGCTGTGCTGCTTTGCTGTTTTATGCTGACAGGTATTATTGGGTGTGGCAATACAGTGGATGCGGTAGAGGAAATCGTCTGGAACAATGAGGTATATAACAGAGAAGACACATATGATGTTATTGTCGTAGGGACAGAGCCAGAAGGTGTGTCGGCGGCGGTATCGGCTGCCCGGAACGGTATGAAAACACTTCTTCTGGGGGAGGATACTGCGTTAGGCGGCCTGATGACGATCGGGGAATTAAATTTTATCGATATGTGCGAGAGCCGTGACGGAACTCTTTTAACAAGAGGCTTTTTCAGTGAGTTTTATAATGCAGTGGGCGGCAGTGCGTTTGATATTATCGAGGCACGTAATTTCTTTTTAGAAACTGCAACCGCGGAACCGCTTTTGACTTTGCGTACAGAAAATGATTTTGTGCAGCCGATTATGGATGGTGCTGATATTGTTGGGGTTACTATGCTGGAAAATGGTCAGAAGCAGGAGTATTATGGGTCCCGTATTATTGATGCGACTGTGGATGCAGATGTGGCAGCTGCGGCCGGGGTACCGTATACTTATGCAGGAGAAGATATTGGTGAAAAAGATCGACAGATGGGTGTTACGCTGGTATTTGAATTGTCTGGTGTAGACTGGAATAAAGTATCATTACATCTGAACTGGCAGCGATTCAAGGCAGAGTTTTTAAAACAGGGTAATGCGGATATGGGTGCGACGAAAAAAACAGCCTGGGGGTATACCGAGGAAGGATATGCCTATGAGCCACAGGATGAGATGATGCGCCTGCGTGGATTTAATATTGCCCGTCAGAATAACGGAAATGTATTAATCAATGCTCTGATTATTTTTGGTGTTAATCCTCTTAGTGAGGAAAGTAAAGCAGAAGGGATTAGCCGCGGGCAGGCAGAGATGGAGTATCTGATTCCGTATATTCGTGAAAACTTCAAAGGCTTTGAACATGCTGAACTGGTTTCTACAGCTGAGCAGCTGTATGTGCGAGAAAGTCGTCATATAATCGGGGAATATCAGCTGACGATTGATGATGTACTGGAAAACCGTGACCAGTGGGATAAAATTGCTATTGGTGCATATCCGGTAGATGTGCAGCCAACAGCGACTCAGACCTATGGCACAGTAATTGGCAGTCCGGACCGCTATGCGATTCCGTTCCGCAGTCTGGTGCCATTACAGGTTGATAACCTTCTGGTGGTAGGTCGCAGTGCTTCTTATACATCTCTGGCAGCCGGCAGTGCCCGCGTGATTCCGCTCGGGATGGCAGAAGGGGAGGCAGCTGGTGCAGCAGCGGCATATTCTATCAATAATCAGATGGATTTTCGGGCGATGATACAGGATAAAAACGCTATTTTGAGTGTACAGAATATCTTAAAGGCGCAGGGAGCTTATCTGGATGATTTCACAGTCCACGATGAGATTATGGATCACTGGGCCTATCAAGGGGTAAAAGTATTACGCAGTCTGGGTATTCTGGATGGCGGTTATAACAATGATTATAAGCTGGATGAACCGGTAAGCCGCTGGCGTTATCAGAATATGATTAACAATGTGTTGAAAAAAACTGGTATCAATCAAGCCTATATCGAAGTAAATGATAATCCGCCGAACCGTCAGATTATCGGTACTGCTGCCAGAGCGATTGCAGCGGCAGAAGGTGTGAAGTATGAAAACGATTATCAGGTGTATCTGCAGGCACTGGAAGAACGGGGAATTCTGACAGAGGCGCTGAAACCATACTTTGAAGATGGGGAAAAACAGCCGAATGTGGCGGAAGTGGTACAGCTGATGGCGAATGTATATCTGTATTTAGAAGGATAAATCTATGAAAAAAACAAAAATACTTGTTGTCTGTCTGCTTTTTGCATTCGCCTTAACCGGTTTCTGCGGCTGCGGCGGTACAGAAAAATATGATGTCATTGTAGTCGGCGGTGACCCGGAAGGGATTGCAGCAGCAGTAACTGCGGCACGAAACGGTATGAACACACTGCTGATTGAGGATGATGAAGCACTTGGCGGTCTTATGACACTGGGTGGTTTGAATTTTATTGATATGTGTACTGGCGATGACGGGACACTTTTGACACAGGGGACTTTTCTGGAATTTCATGATGCGGTAGGTGGTACGGCTTTTGATATCCAGAAAGCGAAAGACGTGTTTCTGCAGATGGTGGAAAATGAAGAAAATCTCACATTGAAGCTGAATGCAGAATTTATGGAACCGGTGATGGATGGCAATACCATTACCGGTGTTGTGGTGGAGCAGGACGGGAAACAGATTACCTGCAAAGCCGGCAGTATTATTGATGCGACGGTGGATGCTGATGTGGCAGCTGCAGCCGGCGCATCGTATACGTATCTTGGTCAGGATTACGGGCATACCGAAAACGTGACCGGCGTGACACTGGTATTTGAAGTATCAGGTGTGAACTGGCAGGCTGTGAGTGATTATCTGAACGGGGATGATAACCCTAACACTGGCTGTACTGGAAAGGCTGCCTGGGGCTATAACGAAGAAAGCTTTGCCTATGTGGCACAGGACAGCCAGACTCGTTTACGAGGTTTGAATGTTGCACTTCAGGATAACGGCAATGTGCTGATTAACGGCTTTTTAATCTTTGGCGTAGAGCCGCTGGATGCGGCGAGCAAAGAAGCCGGTATTGAGCGTGGGAAAGCGGAACTGGAATATATTATTCCGTATCTGCGTGAGAATTACATCGGCTTTGAAAACGCTGAACTGGCCGGTACTGCAAGCCAGCTCTATGTGCGGGAAAGCCGTCATATTTTAGGGGAATATCAGCTTACGTTGGATGATGTAATGGAAAACCGCTGGTTTGATGACACTATCGCCATCGGGTCTTATCCGGTGGATGTGCCTCCGAATGCCAGACGTAATGTAGGGATTATTGTCGGAGCGCCGGATCGCTACGGGGTTCCGTTCCGATGCCTGGTGCCGCAGGAGATTGACGGCATACTGGTGGTAGGCCGCAGTGCATCTTACACATCGCTGGCGGCAGGCAGTGCCCGGGTAATTCCGCTTGGTATGGCAGAAGGTGATGCGGCGGGTGTGGCTGCTGCTTATGCGAAAAATAACAATATGACGTTCCGTGATATCAGCCGGAGTGCAGAGGCTGTGACAGCCATTCAGCTGAGTCTGCAAGAGCAGGGAGCCTACCTGCAGAAATGGGAGCCGATTGTGATGGACGTAGAAAAACACTGGGCCTATGAAGGTGTGAAAACGCTGCGGAATCTGGGACTGGTGTATGGCAGTTATGAAAATGACTATCGGCTGGACGAACCGATTACTGTAAGTGAAGTGGACAATCTTCTGGAAGGATTGGACGGAAGCTCTCTGACCGATGTATGGCCGCATTCGGTTCATGCCAGCGTGCGGGATATTCTGGATGCGTCTATGAAGCTTGTCACATCCGCAGATGAAACCGAAGGCAAGACAGCACGGCAATGGCTGACAGAGGCAGGCATTTTAACCGAACAGCTGCAGCCGTATTTTGTCGATGACAATCGTGTGCCGAAACGAGCAGAGGTTATTATGCTGCTTGCCAATGTACGTAATTATCAGATTGAGCAGATGGGTTTTACGGTGCACAATAGTGACGGGATGTCTTATGAGGCTGAAACAATAACAAAGAACTAATTACAGAGGTGAATATATGAAAAAAATAAAATGGTTCTCCATTATTTTGCTGCTGGCAGTCGCAATGTGTGGTCTGGCTGGATGTGGAGAGAACAGCAATGTGGCAGAACAGCCAATCCAAGAAGGTATGGATTACGATGTCATTGTAGTGGGCGGTGACCCGGAAGGGGTTTGCGCGGCGGTATCATCTGCACGCAGTGGGCTGAAAACATTGCTGATTGAAGATGACGAAGCGTTAGGCGGCCTGATGACATTAGGCAAACTGAACTTTATTGATATCTGTGAGAGTCGTGACGGCAGCATTTTAACCCAGGGGCTGTTTATGGAGTTTTATGATGCCGTTGGCGGAACTGCTTTTGATGTGGAAACTGCCAAGCAGTTCTTTTATGACTGGGTTGTGAACGAAAAAAATGCAACGCTGAAACTGAATACAGAATTTATTAAGCCTGTAATGGATGGAGATACGATTGTTGGTGTAGTTGTGGAAGAAAACGGGGAACAGGCAACCTATACAGCCAGTCGTATTATTGATGCTACTGTGGATGCCGATGTGGCTGCAGCGGCAGGCGCGCCATATACCGTTGCCGGTGAGGATATCGGTGAAAAAGAACGCCATATGGGCGTGACACTGGTATTTGAACTGTCTGGCGTTAACTGGGACAAAGTTGTAGACTATCTGGAGAACGACGACAATGAAGGTACCGGTGCTACAGACAAAACTGCCTGGGGTTACACCAGGGAAGGTTATGCCTATGAGCCGAAAGATGACTTGATGCGTCTGAGAGGCTTTAACGTAGCTCGTCAGGATAACGGCAATGTACTGGTAAATGCGCTGATTATTTTTGGTGTAGATGCTATGAGCGAGGAAAGCAAAGCGCAGGGTATTGCCCGTGCTCAGAAAGAACTGGAATATATTGTTCCATATGTACGGGAAAACTTTATCGGGTTCGAAAATGTTGAACTGGCAGGGACTGCAAGTCAGCTGTATATCCGGGAAAGTCGTCATATTATTGGGGAATATCAGCTGACAATCGACGATGTGCTGGAAAATCGTGATCAGTGGGATAAAATTGCTATTGTAGCGTATCCGGCAGATATTCAGCCTACAGCAGGGCAGACCTATGGGACTGTTATCGGGAGCCCAGACAGATATGCGATTCCATTCCGCAGCATTGTGCCGCTGGAAGTAGAAAATATGCTTGTGATTGGCCGCAGTGCTTCTTATACTTCGCTGGCAGCCGGTAGCGCCCGTGTTATTCCGGTAGGGATGGCAGAAGGGGAAGCGGCTGGTGTGGCGTCGGCATATTCGTTAAATAATGCGATTAGTTTCCGTGATATGAGCGCTGATGAAGCGGCCATTGCTGATGTACAGAAAACCCTGAAGAAACAGGGCGCATATCTGGATGACTTTGAAGTGCACGAAGCTTTTATGGAGCATTGGGCATATCCAGGTGTGAAAGTTATCCGCAGTCTGGGTCTGTTAGATGGCGGCTACAGTAATGATTACCGTTTAGATGAACCAATGGGAAAATGGCGTCTGCAGAACATGATTAACAATTCGCTGAAAAAAACCGGCAGTGACTTTGCTCTGGTGGAAGATATCACTGACCCGGTAACCAATGGAAATATGATTGCAGTGGCTGCTCGTCTGGCGGATGTAGAGGCAGACAGCTATACCGGCCAGCTGAGTGGTTTGCAGGAAAAAGGGATTGTGACAGAAGAAATTCTGAACCATATGGGTACAGAACACGAAGCGCCGATGGCTGCAGAGGCCATCATGATTGTGGCAAACCTGTACAATTATTATCTGGCCCAGTAATCATATGACAGTAAATTTGATCTATCTTGAGAAGCGCAGGTGAAAGCCTGCGCTTTTTTCTGTGTTTTTTGCAAACTGATAGATAAAAAAGTTGTAGCGCAACAGGAATATATGATACAATAAAGTGTTAGTAAAAGATTTGGATTAATGGAGGCTATATTATGTTAGATCGTCTGCAGATTTTAGAAGATAAATATGAAGAACTGAATCAGAAAATGGTAGATCCGGATGTGCTGAATAATCCGTCAGAACTGAATAAGCTGGCAAAAGCCCAGTCTGATCTGGAGGATGTGGTAGTAGCATTCCGTCAGTATAAAAAAGTTTTGGGTGAACTGGAAGATTCCAAAATGATGCTGCAGGAAAAACTGGATCCGGAAATGGATGAAATGGTAAAAGCAGAAATTAAAGAGCTGAACGAACAGAAAGAAAATCTGGAACAGCAGTTAACAATCCTGCTTCTGCCAAAAGATCCTAACGACAGCAAAAACGTTATTATGGAAGTTCGTGCTGGTACTGGCGGTGATGAAGCGGCTCTGTTTGCGGCGGATTTATACAAAATGTATGTGCGTTATGCTGAGGCGCAGGGCTGGAAGACAGAAGTTATGAACACTAACTACACAGATGTAGGCGGGTACAAAGAAATCACCTTCATGATTAACGGGAAGGGTGCATACAGCAAACTGAAATTCGAGGGCGGTGTACATCGAGTACAGCGCGTACCAGCTACGGAAGCCAGTGGCCGTATTCATACATCTGCTGCTACTGTAGCGGTTCTGCCGGAAGCGGAAGAGGTAGAAGTAGAAATCAACATGAATGATTTACGCATTGACGTATTCTGCTCCAGCGGTCCTGGCGGCCAGTCGGTTAATACAACTCAGTCTGCTGTACGTGTTACTCATCTGCCAACCGGACTGGTTGTATCCTGTCAGGACGAAAAATCCCAGCAGATGAACAAAGAGAAAGCAATCAAAGTATTACGTTCCCGTCTGCTGGAAAAATATCAGCAGGAAGCGCAGGGCGAACTGTCTGCACAGCGTAAAGGCATGATTGGCAGTGGTGACCGTAGTGAACGTATTCGTACCTATAATTTCCCACAGGGTCGTGTAAGCGATCATCGTATTAACCTGACCGTACACAATCTGGACAAAGTACTGATGGGGAATCTGGACGAAATTATTGATGCGCTGATTACTACCGACCAGGCAGAAAAACTGAAAAATGCTGATGAATAGTAAGGATTTACTGAAATGGGCAGTGACTGAACTTGGCGTTGAGAAACGGCTGGAGGCTGAATTGCTTTTGTGCCATGTGCTGAATACCAACCGGGCACTGTTAATGGCGCATGACACCGATGAACTGGAAACGGAACAGGTTGAGATGTTTCGTGCACTGGTTGTGCGTCGCAAAGCGGATGAACCTTTGCAGTATTTGTTAGGCACTGCAAATTTTATGGGGCTGGAGCTTCTGGTAACACCAGCGGTGCTGATTCCTCGTTTTGATACAGAACGTTTGGTGGAAAAAGCTTTGAAGCTGCTTGAAGACTGTGAAGAACCGGCTGTTCTGGATGTATGTACCGGCAGTGGTGCCATTGCGTTGGCATTACAGCAGTATAAACCGAAAGCTACCGTTTATGCAGGGGATTTATCTGGTGAGGCGTTAGCTGTTGCCATGCAGAATAATACCCGATGCGGGCTGGCGGTGCAGTTTCGGCAGGGGAATCTGTTAGAGCCATTTGCAGATTTAACCGGGAAACTGGATTTATTAGCTTCTAATCCGCCGTATATCACGACACAGGAAATGGGTGAACTGCCCGGTGATGTACTGCAGGAACCGCGGTTAGCCTTGTGGGGCGGCAATGACGGGCTGTATTTTTATCGTAAGATTACGGCAGAGGCAGGAGCTATGCTGAAACCCGGAGGCTGGCTGATTTTTGAAATCGGATGGACACAGGGGCCTGCTGTAGAGCAGTTATTAAAGAATGCCGGTTTTGAACAGACAGAGATTATTAAAGACTGGCAGGGGCTTGACCGTGTGGTATGCGGCCGGAAACCGGAATAGAATAAAATAATAAAAAGAAGACGATACATGCATCGTCTTCTTTTTTTGATGTAAAAAAGGAGTTTGAGAAAAAATATAGAATGTTAATTAATGGTAAATAATAAAGAGGAGATGTGTCGATGGTTACGCGGATTAAATCGCCGGGTTTGAAAAAACGAAGACATAAACAGAAACGGCAGAGCCGTATAGCCTGGCTGGGTGTGATTTTTTGTGCAATTGTGTTGTATGGGGTATCTTCGCTGATTGATTTAATTCCAGTACCGGAACCGGAATTGAATTCTGGACGTACAGTGCAGGTATATAATATGAAAACACATGAGCTGATGTCCCTGGACCTGGAACAGTATCTGGTGGGGGTAGTTGCTGCAGAAATGCCCGCCAGTTTTGATGAAGAAGCATTAAAAGCACAAACTGTGGCAGCGCGTACTTTTACAGTAAGTCGCATGATAAGCCCGAATCCGGAAGTACAGAAACTGCATAGTCTAGCACAGCTCAGTACCAGCCCGGCAACCTGTCAGGCATGGATTGATGAGGAAGAACAGAAAAAACGCTGGGGAAGCGAATATCGCAAATATCATCGTAAAATTGTGCAGGCGATAGCGGATACTGCTGGCGAAGTACTTCGATATGACGGCATTTTAATTGAGCCGGTATATCATGCCAGCTGTGGCGGGACTTCAACAGAGTCGGCGGAATATGTGTGGGGCAGTTTTCGACCATATTTGATTAGTGTTGTCTGTAAGCATGACAATGACCCGCACATTTGTACAAAAACCAGTATGACACTTGCCGCTCTAGCCCAGAAGCTGCAGCTTCCGGATGTGATTCCAGCAATAGCAGCAGGTGATTATATACAGTTAATCAGCAGTACTGCATCTAATCGCGTACAGCAAATTAAAATTGGTGGCAGAACTTTTAGCGGGGCAGAACTGCGTAAGGCGTTAAATTTAAAGTCATCGTTAATCAGCTGGCAGATAGATGGTGAGAAAATCACATTTGTTACCAGTGGATATGGTCATGGTGTAGGTTTGTGTCAGTATGGCGCTGACCATTATGCAAGGCAGGGCGATGATTATCGTCAGATTTTGAATCGTTATTATCCAGGAGCACAGCTGTCACTGGAATAAAGTAAAAACAGCATAGGAATAAAAACCTTCTGATATCGGCAATACTACTGATGACAGGAGGTTTTATTATGAATCGTAAATATGATCTGAATTATCTGGAATGGCTACAAAAAAATTCACGTCTGTATATGATGGCCTTGACAGCACTAACTCTGTTTATTGTGATAAGCTGGTGTTTGTATTTCGAGCCGTGGCAGCCGAAAGAATCAGCAGCATTCTGGCAAAGCGACAGCGATCAGGCAGTGATGGAACATCAGATTGTGTCAGACGAAACAGCAGAAGAATCTGGATCTGAACAAACTGCCTCTGCAAATCTGAAATACACAACAGAGCCGTTGGCACAGAAAGGTAATACTCAATCTGAGCCGAAGTCGGTGGGTGAAGCTGCGCACACTGCACAATCCGGCAGCGAACAGCTGGAGATCCCATCAAAAGAAAATGAAAAAGAAGTCACAGGAGATGAAACGAAAGACCTGCTTGCTATGCAGAATCAGCTTGACGGGTTTGCTGTTCCATGCAGTGGAACACTTTACTATGGATACGGTTTTGGTTATAATCCGTTTTATGATGATTACCGGTTTCAAGATCATCTGTGTTATTATGCCGATGGTGCTGAGGTGAAATCGGCAGCCAATGGTGTGATACAGCATGTGGATTTAGAATGTGACTGGCAGATTGTATTAAGCTGTGGGGATTATCAAATCTGCTATCAGGGTTTGCAGACCTGTAACCTGAGAGAAGGTGCAATAATTGAAGGTGGACAAACAATGGGGACAGCAGAGGAATATCTGAAAGTGAAGATGGTAAAACAGACAGGATAAGAAATATATCTAATAAGAAAGGCGGCTCCCGCAATGCGGGACCGCCTTTTTCGTGTTTCACGTGAAACTGTTTTGTGCTGTTGCTTTTTACAGACCTGCCTGTTCAATACCGCTGAATAAAAAGCCCATGTGATTTGTGGAGTTCAGCAGAACGACACGCCAGGTACCTTCGTTGTATTCCAGTACATTAATGCAGGTGTTATCCTGTTTAATCTGCCAGAAGTGTTCCATACCTAAACCCAGGATATCGCAGATGATGGCTTTGTTTACAGCGTCATGTGCAGCTACCAGAATGGTTTTATCCGGATATTTTTCTACATATTCGTCAAAAGCTTCACGAGTACGTTTTCGAACATCCTCAAGGGATTCTCCGCCGTCCGGCATCTGTACCAGATGGGGTTCAGTATGCCACTGGTGATATTCTGTCGGGAACTGTGCCTCGATATCTTTTGCCAGAATGCCTTCCCAGCTGCCATGATTGATTTCTAATAAACGTTTATCCGGTTCAACCGGCAGGTTGTGCAGGTCAGCGCAGAATTTACAGGTGTTAAAGGAACGCTGCAGCGGGCTTGCGATGCATATATCAATTGGAATATCGCGCAGGCCTTCGGCTAACAGATGCCCTTGTTTCAAACCACGTTCGCTGAGTGGAGTGTCTTCCTGCCCCTGATAACGTCCTTCTACATTCCATGTGGTTTCGCCGTGACGAACTAAAATAATTCTTGTCATAATGAATTCCTCGCTTTTAGACTATGCTTCACAGTGAATCAGTTTTACATCCAGGATGCCTTCGATGCCGGATAACTGCAGCATAATATCGTTTGGAATGTCATCGCCAACTGCAATTGCCATGATGTTTGTGTTAGACTGGGTGATTTTCCCTACGTGCATACCGTTGATATTAATGCCTGCTTTCCCCAGAATAGTAGCCATCTGGCCAATCATGTTTGGCTGGTCGATATGTGGTGCCAGTAACAGATAACCTTCTGGAGAGAAGTCGATGCGATACTGGTCAATCTGTACGACTTTTGGTTCTTTGCCGTCAAACAGGGTGCCGGCAATTACGTGAGTTTCGCCTTTAGATGTAGTGATGGTTGCAGTGATTGCGGTGCTGTAGTAACCATCGGTAAATGCTTTGGTGTCTCTTACATCGATACCGCGTTTTTTCGCCAGACCTGGAGCGTTAATATAGTTTACGCTGTCCTGAAGAATTGGATTCAGCATGCCTTTTAAGAATGCGGTAGTCAGAGGCTGGGTTTCAGTGTCAGCCAGCTGACCGGAATATTCTACTTCTACAGATTTGATCGGGCCGTTTGCCAGATATACACCGATGGTGCCCAGGCGTTCTGCCAGACCATAATATGGCTGAATCAGCGCAGCAACGTCTTTTGGAATTGGCGCCATATTTACAGCGTTCATAACAGGGCGGCCTTCCAGTGCATCAATAACGCCGTATGCAACGTCTACGGCTACGCCTACCTGTGCTTCGATAGTGGAAGCGCCCAGATGAGCAGTCTGTACTACATTGAACATGCCCAGGAATGGGTTGTTGTCTTTGGTTAATGGTTCGTTTGGATATACGTCGATAGCAGCGCCTGCAATTTTACCGGATTTTAAGCCTTCTGCAACTGCTTCGATATCGAAACATTCACCGCGGGCACAGTTTACTAAACGCACACCGTCTTTCATTTTTGCAATGCTTTCTGCATTAATCATATCGCGTGTTTCTTTTGTTAATGGAGTATGGATGGTGATATAGTCAGAACGTTCCAGCAGGGTTTCAAAATCAACCTGTTCTACCCCCAGATTTTTTGCGTATGCTTCACTTACATAAGGGTCATAAGCCAGGACATTCATTTCCATAGCTGCCAGACGTTTTGCAACGCGGCCGCCTACGTGACCAATCCCGATGATACCCACGGTTTTGTACTGCAGCTGAATACCGGTAAAGCTTTTACGGTCCCATTTGCCTTCCTGGATGGAGTTGTGTGCCTGTGGGATAAAGCGGGTCATACCCAGCATCATGCCGATAGTGTGTTCCGCAGCTGCTACTGTGTTGGAGTCAGGAGCATTTACTACTACAATACCGCGGGCAGTAGCGGCAGGGATATCAATATTATCGACACCAACACCGGCACGGCCGATTACTTTCAGGCTAGTAGCCGCTTCGATAATATCACTTGTTACCTGAGTCTGACTTCTGGTTACCAGCCCGTCATATTCGCCGATAATTTTTTTCAGTTCTTCCGGCGGAAGATTGGTTTTCACATCTACATCATAGTGTTCACGCAGCAGGGCTACACCCTGTTCGTTTACGTCATCGCTTACTAAAATTCTCATGGTTATTACCTCCAGATATATTATTCATGTTCTTTTTGATACTGTTTCATAAACTCGGCTAACGCGGCACATGCTTCCATTGGAACAGCATTGTATGTGGATGCGCGACAGCCGCCTACGGAACGATGTCCGTTGATACCGATAAAACCAGCAGCTTTGCCTTTCTCGATGAAATCTTTTTCCATTTCCGGTGTTGCCAGATTAAAAGTGATGTTCATCAGGCTGCGATATTCTTTCTCAGCATGGCCTTTGTAGAAACCGTTGCTGTTGTCAATTACATCGTAAATTAAATTCGCTTTAGCAATATTATTTGCTGCGACTGCCTCTACGCCCCCCTGGTTTTTAATCCAGTGGAGTGTCTTGTTTACCATATAGATTGCAAATACCGGCGGTGTATTGTACAGGGAATCCTTTTCTGCAAATGTGCTGTATTTTAACATAGTAGGCAGTTCGGTGCGGGCAGTCTCCAGAAACTCTTTTTTTGCAATTACGATTACTACACCGGCAGGTCCCAGATTTTTCTGTGCGCCTGCATAAATCAGATCAAAGTCAGCCACATTAACTTTACGAGATAAGATGTCGCTGGACATATCACAGATGACCGGAATGTCGAATTTCGGGAACTCTGGATATTCAGTACCATAAATCGTGTTGTTGGCAGTTAAATGCACATAGTCGGTATCTGGCTTGATATCAAATTCCTGTGGAATGTAGGAGTGGTTGCGGTCAGCGCTGGATGCTGCCTCGTAAGCTTCGCCGAAGAATTTTGCTTCGGCCATAGCTTTTTTTGCCCACACACCGGTGTTTACATAAGCGGCTTTCTTTTTCAGAAAGTTTGCAGCGGTCATCATGAACTGGGTACTGCCGCCGCCCTGAATAAACAGGATTTCGTAATTATCCGGAATTTCCATCAATTCACGTAAAAGAGCTTTGGTTTCCTGATGCATGGCATCGTACTCTTTACTGCGATGGCTCATTTCAATGATACCCATGCCGGTATTCTGATAGTTAAGAAATTCATTCTGAGCTTCTCTCATTACAGTTTCCGGCATAGCGGAAGGTCCGGCGTTGAAATTGTATGCACGTTTCATATATGATTTCCCTCCTGAATTAACATTTTAAATCATTTCGAGATGACTGCAAGATAGATATAAAAAAAGAGAAGTCACCCCATAGGTATATGGGGCGAGCTTCTCGGAACTCGCGGTGCCACCCAAATTGTGCTTTTGGCCATCTCATTATACGCTGTATCGGGCGCACCCGTCGAACTCATCGCTCGCCGCTCCAGAGCGGAACATATATGCTTTCCTGCTGTCTTGCACCATCCGGCAGCTCTCTTGAAGGCTTCACATATTGCTTCTCTTTCATAGCGTTTCAAATTATAATACGTTCAGTATAGCATTTAAATTTGTTCTGTCAAGCAAAATAGCCCATGTATACAATTTATTTGTGTTTATATTAATGTTCGCTGCGGAGTTTAAACAGCAGGAAGGAGGATACCAGTAACGCACCGGCATATAAAATAGCAAAGATGAATAAGGTGCTCTGGTAGGTAGCAAGAACCTCTTTTGCCCAGGAAATAATGCAGGGACCAACGATACCGGCCATTGCCCACGCGGTTAAAATCCGGCCGTGAATAGAACTTAAATGTTTGGTGCCGAATAC
>ERZ808026.91-NODE-91-length-17115-cov-5.165219_pt1 | contig 17115 bp, 18 predicted proteins | sample MGYA00380182_ERZ808026 | MGnify/ENA primary metagenome ERZ808026 (study PRJEB31490, sample SAMN06133376) | cow dung metagenome | isolation source: H9 | host: cow | place: China: Chengdu | collected 2015-05 ... | reverse complement strand
CCACAAGTTCCTCACTTGGATGGAAGCCAATGGCATTGATACCAAGAAACGTTATACCCAAGAAGAAATTGACGACCTCGTTGCTCAGTCACCATACAACAAGGCTACTTCAAACGATGTAGACTGGTTGATGAAGGTCAAGATGCAGGGAAGAATCCAGAAGTGGGTAGACCACTCTATCAGTGTGACTATCAACTTGCCGAACGATGTGGATGAAGAATTGGTGAACCGCCTCTATGTAGAAGCATGGCGCTCGGGATGTAAGGGATGTACCGTATACCGTGACGGCTCCCGCTCTGGTGTATTGATTTCTACCAAGGACAACAAGAAGCAGGAAGTGCCTATCTGTAAGCAACCGGATGTAGTGGAAGTTCGTCCGAAGGTATTGGAAGCCGATGTCATTCGTTTCCAGAACAACAAGGAAAAGTGGGTAGCCTTTGTAGGTTTGCTCGACGGACATCCATACGAAATCTTCACCGGTCTCCAGGATGACGAAGAAGGTATCTTGTTGCCAAAGTCAGTAACAAGCGGCCGTATCATCAAGAATGTAGACGAAGACGGCCACAAGCATTACGACTTCCAATTCGAAAACAAGCGTGGCTACAAGACTACTATCGAAGGGTTGTCTGAAAAGTTCAACAAGGAATATTGGAACTACGCTAAATTGATTTCGGGTGTCCTTCGCTGGAGAATGCCAATCGACCGTGTCATCAAGTTGGTAGACTCGCTCCAATTGGACAGCGAAAGTATCAACACTTGGAAGAACGGTGTAGAACGCGCTTTGAAGAAATACGTAGTAGACGGTACCAAGGCCGAAGGCCAGAAATGTCCGAACTGTGGTCAGGAAACCTTGATATACCAAGAAGGTTGCCTCATCTGCAAGAACTGCGGTACTTCACGTTGCGGATAAATCCGGAATTACTCAATCATTTATATATACTCAAGCCCCTTCTTCATACCTTCATGAACGGAGGGGCTTTTATTCAACCTCACATTATGCAATCCACCCACATGTACATACGCATGGAAGGCATGAAGTTCTACGCCTACCACGGAGTACTCCCGCAAGAAAACCTTGTAGGAGCTAATTACTATATCGACTTGAGACTGAAGACCGATTTCAGTCGTGCTGCCGAAACCGACGAACTGGAAGGAACCGTGAACTATGCCGACATCCATGCAGCAGTCAAGGAAGAGATGAAAATCACCTCCCAACTACTGGAGCACGTATGCCAGCGCATCGCCTGTCGCCTCTTCCACGACTTCCCTACGATTGAAACGATTGACATATCCTTGTTTAAGGAGAACCCACCCATGGGAGCGTGCGCACAGCGTGTTGGAGTGGAAGCGCATTATATGCGATAACAGAATCAGGAAGCGAAGTATTCATTATCCACCAATATGCCGAATTTGAAAGGGTTTTCCATATTCCGATATTTTTCGTTCCGATATTTTTCGCAATATATCAATCCTTATTCGATATACCAAGGAACTAATCATTTTTCTTTTGGAAGAGCCCTTATCTCCTCCAACACCCGTTCCACCTCCTGCCGTGTCATTCCCGTAGAACGGATATAGTTACACACCAATTGTGCAAAAGAACCGTTATAATAGTTTTCCAACAACTGACCAAGTTCTTCCTTGATTGTTTCCCTACTTTCCATAGAATGATTGATTTTTATCCAACAATAACTTTACTTCCTCCCTCATCTGCTTAATAGCCGTCGATTCTACCTTCGCTTCCTTCTCCAGTACCATTCGTACCGCCCACTCCAGTTTCTCTCTGGGGAAAAACTTGGGATGTTCCGCATACAGTTTGGCTAACAGATAGTAAGGATAGATACGGTTCGGCAACCGATGAGTGGAGCGGATAAACCATTCCTCCGCCTCTTCATAGTACCCCAATGCCTGACTGTTCTTCCCAATAATGTTCAGTATCATCGCATCACTACTTATCCGCATCGTTTCTTTCAATAGTTCCGTAGAAGCCTCCCACTCCCCTGCCTTGTGCAATGCATGAGCACGCTCGAACATCGTATGAGCTTTCCGCATCGGATGTTCTTCTCTAGAATCATACAGATAAAGACCGACACCTATACCAATAACCAATACCGACACTTGCAAGTACACATTGCGAAACCTCAGCAAGCAAACCACCAGCATGGCAATGAAAGCCACTATAAACTCCATAAATTGGAAAGGATAGGACGAAAAAGCAAAAACTGCCAATGAAAGCAGCGCACCGCATACACCAAACTGCCTATCCCGATGCCCCAAGCAGAAACCACCGACTACCAATAACAAGATACTGCACAAAGCCGGTACACCCCAAGCCATTGCCACCTGCAAGTACTCATTGAACACATATTCCGGTGCACCAGCCACATGTGCTTCCTGCTCTGTAGCCATACCCGATGCAAAATATCTTTCTTGGGCATCCCCATACGCTCCTGCCACATTCTCCCAACCGACACCTTGCCAAGGTTGATCCAACACCGCCTGAGTTGCTACCTTCCACATCAGCAACCGCCCGTCGGCAGAATCCTTCTTCCAATGGTAGGCACCAATACCTAATAGTATTAGCAGCAAACCACCTATCCAAAAAATGTTTCGATACCGATACAATCCTTCCCGATAATGCATGCCCAAAACATACCCCGAAGCCACCAAGGCAGCCACCCAGGCCGAACGGCTCATGCCCGAAGGAAGCACCACCAGCATCAATACCAGTGCCACCAATGCCATAGGTTTCCAAATCCTCTTTCCCTCCAACCATTCATGAAGTGCCACAGGTACACACATCGCCAAGAAACCCGAATAAGGACCCGGATTGTAGAACGAACCCGTCAACGCATACAGTGAATGGTTGGAAGGCTCGTAACCGTACACTTGAAGCAAGCCCCAAACGGCTTCCACCGCTCCGGCCGCTATCAACGACCAAATGATAATAATCGTCACAAATTTCATGGCAACTTCTGGTTATCGATAGAAATACTGTTCCCCGTCTCTCAAGATGAATACCTGTTCCTCCTTGCCACGGGTCAAATCCCGTAACCATAACAGGGCATTACTGGGAATCTGATCATAATGCACTTCATTGGTTACGGCTATCTTACGTCCCAACGACTTCCAACCGGATGTACCGTCATGATAAAACAACTCATACTCGTCACCGATACGGATAAAGTTGTCATCGTTACGGGGAACAAAAACCAATTTATCTGCATAAACTACCTTGCCCATATCCAGCACTACAGGAACATCCTTTTCCGAAGCCGCATAATAACTCAACTCGTCATCATCCCCTATATGGGAAACCGAAGTATTCGGTTTGGCTGTCGGAGCATCTATACGCTGAATGGACAAGGTATCTCCCGAAGCATCCAATATACTGGCCTCACCGATTTCCACATTCTCACCCGTAGGGGCTACGATGGAAAGATAGCGCACTCCCTCATCCGGCAAGGGAATCGTATGATAGTTGGTAGTAATGGTATCTGGAAGGGATACGCTCCATACCGGACTTCCCCCTTTCGAGATGCGTCCTTCTATCCGTCCGCCCGCCATGCGGTTGAAGTATTTGGGCAGTCCCCAGTAAAGAGGATACTTGCGTAACAAGGTAGCCGACTCCCGATGGAGGGTATCAGGAACAAAGCTGTGTAGCTTCCCCTCCGGAGTGACACAGAACGGATAGCCCGCTTCTTCCCAAACTCCCATACGCTTACGCACGGGAACAAATCTTACTTCAGGCTCTATGTTATAGAAATGAGCCTTTCCCCCTTTCAGTTCCGCTCGGTCCAAGGTGATGTATTCACCCCGGCAGAAGACACTCAGACGGATGTCTTCTGAGGCATCCGTATATTCCACCGGCACCGCCACATGGTTCTCGCCGAAATACTCGGCCGTAACATCCTGCACCCTGCCACCGAACGGATAGCGGTACACCTTCGCCTTCTTGCGCTTGTCAGACCAGTCACGGCTCACTTCCGTCTCGATGAACCAGAAAGGGACGGGAAGACCCGTCGTATCCTTCAGCACGTTCCACGAATGACCGCCACGACCTTCGGGAGAGATACGGTAATGATCTACATCCACCGGAATGCCCAGCGAACGGAGAATGTACACGCTATAGTCGCACGACTCCCTACAGGCACCCAAATGATGTTCCAGCAGATAGGAGGCACCCAAATGGGGCAAATGGAACTCCGTATTATACAGGAAATAGTCCTCCTTTACCATGCAGCTCAGGCTATTGGTGGCCTCCACCACATCACTGCCCTGATAGAGTGAATCAAGCACCGGGGCATACTTCTCGTAATAAGGTTTTTGCCAAGCGGACAGGGGTTCGTCTGCAATACGATAAGGAAGCACCCATTGGCAAAAATCATCCAAGGTATAGTGTTTCGACCACGGACGGCTGTCCCATACGGCAAAGGCATGGTCGATATGGTTTATCAGATAGCCCGAAGTGATGACCCGGCAATCGTACACTTTCCGTTCGCCCTTATAGGAGAAAACACCCCATGCGGCATCCACCGAATCTATCCATTCCCAGCTTTCAAAGGTGGCCAGCACCTTCAGTTTCATCAGCGAGTCGATTCGGTCACTCCGGTAACTGTAACAGTCCGCCATGTGTTCTATCAGGTAGCAGGCGGCATAATATTTCCGGTCATCATCCTCATAATGACGGAGTACCTTTTCCAGTTCCGCACGGTTCTCACCGGCCCGTTGGAAGGTACGTTCCATGTTTTCATTACGGGTACAGGAAAGCATACCCAGTATACTCAGTAAAAGTATCAGTCTTTTCATATCCCTATTCTATTCTTTTCATCACTCTATCCCAACGTATCCTGCCCGTGGAGTTATCCACAGACTTCCATATCCTTGTGGCTACCCCCACGATATAAGGCTCGGGCAGCAAGCCCCAGTAACGGGAATCCTTCGAGTTCTCCATATAGTCACCGCCCATAAAATAGTAGTTTTCCTGGAAGCGGTATTCCCGTATCAGGCTATCGCCTAAAAAGACTTCCTTCCCTTGAAAGGTCAATTTCTCTTTCTGTTCCCACTCTATCAGGTTCCGATAGAGTTTCACGGCGGTAGAATCCATAACGACCTTCTGTCCTCTGGCGGGAACATGCAGAGGACCAAAATTCTGTATCGTCCAGTCGATGTATTTGTCCCAAGGATAGGTATTCATGACAATGCCTCTTGCATCTTCCTTGCGAAGTCTTTCTATCCGCTTCTGTGCCTCGATATTCCCTATCGGTTCATTGATACCTTTTATATAATAATGTCCTTGTGTTATTCCCATAGTATCTCCCGGTAAGGCGATGCAGCGTTTCACATAGTATTTCAGTAGGTGCATCGAGAGGCTATCGTTTTTATGGGGATAGGGATAGTGAAACACTAGTACATCATTTCGTTTCACTTTCCCTAGTCCCGGTAGGCGATGCATCTCTACTTCCTTTTCTTCCGCAGCATCCCAAATATTGAAGATTCTGGCTCCCATAATGCTTTTGTTTACCAAGATGTTATCACCGGGGTGCAAAGCCGGTTGCATGGAGTCGGTGGGGATGCGGAAAGAAGCAAGACTAGTCACTTGCAACAAAACCCACACCACCGCCAACACGCATACACCAAAAAACAAGACCAACAACCTATCCGCCCTATCCCACCAATCTTTCATCTTCTATTTTTCTCAAGTTCATAATTTTACCAAATCTATCTTTTGGAAAGAAAGAATATCATCGCTATAATCCGGATTCATCACATGATTGGTACTAATATACAGACTTCCCTTATAGACAAAACATAGTCTTGGATTATAGGTGTATTCAGGAAACAAATCTTCTCCTATAACATTAAATTCTTCATCATAAATCATAATAGAAAACTGCTTCCGTCCACAATGAATTAATGAAATCATATTCATGTTGTTTTCTATGTTTTGTGGAACATATACTATACGATAATAGACCTTGTTCTCATTGTCATATAATATATTTCCATAAGAAGGAGACTCCAAGAACTTTTTATTAAATTGGTTTAAATCCAAATTTCGAGAAAAAGGGATATCTATCTTACTTATATAACGACTTTTATCCGATTTATAACTAACTTGGCAAGTCATGGGATCAACAATTATCAGTTCGTTCAAATACGCAAAAGAATACACAAAATTATGCCCATCAAAACAATACTTGTATTCAGCCGCAATAGATGTCGGTTGTCCTCTTTCCAAATATTCTTTTTCCAATTGCTGCGGAAAGACCATTGACAGCGGTTCCACATTACCCGACTCCATATCAACATTACACATCAAAGGACTCTCCATAACTTTATCACCCAATTGCCAGTTCAAACTTTGAGGCAAATAAAGTTTCCCGTCAATTAATTCCATTTTTCCGTTATCCTTAAAACAAGAAAGAGGACGATATCCATTTCCATTTTCCGAAAAACGATTTTCATGCTTTATACATCCTGTCGTATCCGTCTCATAAAGATATCCATTAGCCATACCTGAAATAAATATATGATTACAATCTGTCATCATGAAACCATGCAAGAAACCACCCTGAATAGCATTTGTTCCTTCCACTTCAAAACGATTTCTTTTGATTAGAGAACCATTTGGTAGATCATAAATCAACAATTCAGGCCAAACATCATTCTGAAAATATAAATAATCATTATTTCCCATACAAGTACGTACTAATAACGGCATTTTTACATCAGAATCCAATTCATATTTCAAAAATGTATCAGCAGGCTGTAATGTATAAGAATAATTTATTTTATCGTCCGTGCAAGAACAGAATAAGGCTAACCAAAGACAGAAAATAATCCACTTCTTCATCATATACAAATTCAATTTTAATCTAACTCTATTTTAAGGGGATTTCCATACTAGATGTATAAAAATCCCCTAATCTATAAGTTATATATTACCACTCATGACTACCACATGGACAACCAAGATGATCTCCGCCCTTATAACAAATTTTATAATCCACACTATCCCACCAGCAATTAAAGTCACCACTCTCGTTTTGTGCCAACGCTTCCACATTAGCCAAAGCAATGTCAGACAAAACATCCGACTTTTGAGCATTAAACACATTGATACCACTCACCATTGCAATAGCAACTACAAAAGCTACCTTCAAAATATTCTTTTTCATAATTTCTTTTTTCTAATTATAATACTTTCTTTTTAAGGAGAACTGGTAAGGAGAGAAAAGGGAATCATTGGAGTGAGGTTCTTTCTCTCCTTTTTTAGTTCTCTTGGGTTATTACCTCATAGCAGAAAGGGTAAAACGTTGAAATTCCAAACGGTCTTCATTGAAAGCTGTATTCTTATAATGACTGGTGCTGATGTATAAACCATCTTCAAGAAGTAACATGAGGTCTGAACGATATTTATTTTCCGGGAGCAAAGTCTCACCGATGACATTCAAACCTTCATCCAAAATCATTATCGAAAATTCACCTCGTCCCGACTGCCACAATTCAACAAAGTTTTCATCCATATCATAGTCTTTTTGGGGATAAGCGACCCGATAATATACATTTCTGTATTTATCATATATGATATTCCCATAAATAGGCAATTCGCACATTTCTTTTGCCGCAAGAATCAAGTCTGAAGGAACTTTTTCCGGCAAAGAGACTTTTCCAAGATAAGAACTTGATGCGATATGCGATGTAGTGGTTCCCCCTTTCAACGGCATCTTATATAAAGTTTCATCGAAAGCAAAAGACAATACCAATTCTTCTCCATTGAAACAATAGCTCATTTTGGTTTCAATCCCTAACGATGGCTTCTGGGAATTTTTCATGACGGAACGCGGATAATGGAAAGGAGCGAGTTCAATTTCCTTCTTACCTAAATCAAGCATCAATCCCACCGGACTATTCGTAACGGCATCTTCTCCCAAACGCATGTTAGGTAACTGCATTCCAAACAATAAATCCTCATATAGAACAAAAGGAGTACCTATGGTTGAACGGGTAGGTATAAATCCATATCCATTTCCCAGACTGTCCAATTTGTAGGTTTGTTTTTTATAGCCGCCACTATCTATTAATGAGATTTCCGGCAAATAGAGGTTAGGTATGAATATCTCATTCCAACTTTTCATCAGAAAGCCTGCCGCTTTCGGTCCAACACCGTTTGCGCCTTCCATATCATAGGAAATAGTCTTCACCAAATTTTCTGTCATCAAGTCATATACATAGATTTCCTCCACCTCATTACTCATAAAAGTCATATATTCCTTACCCTCATCATCCTGAAATACGGACATTGATTTGATGAACAAAGAAGAATTGGACGACATTTCAAAAGACAAGGTATCTGCCGTTTCTTCTAACCGATATTTCAACACTTCTTGTTTCCCTGATTGACACGAAAAACAAGCCAACGAACAAATTATACTAAATAGCCGTAATCTCATATCATTTGAAATTTTATAATTGGATGGGGTATTCCCCATCCAATATTATTATAAGCCACAATAACAACCTACTCCTGTTGCATACTTCAAACAAACCCAAAAGGTAGTATCCATAAAGCAATGATTATCTCCATCCCATTCTTCTCCAGCCAATGCTTCCACATTAGCCAAAGCAATGTCTGACAACATTTCAGACTTTTGAGCATTAAACACATTGATAGCACTCACCATTGCGATAGCAGCCACAAAAGCTACTTTCAATACTTTTTTATTCATAATTCTTTTAATCCTTTTTTCAATTAATACTTCTCAACTTTTTCTGCGTCTATCCTTTCAGCAGACAAGCAAACGTGTTGCTTCTTCCAAATTAAATTGTTACTTTTGTGACCTCCTTTCTTTTTTTAAGGAGAACTGGTAAGGAGAGAAAAGAATTCTGTTTCAGGTTTAGGGTTCTTTCTCTCCTTTTTTAGTTCTCTCATTTAGGTTGAATTATAAGTAATAAAGGATTCGAATCTTCTGGAATACCTTGTAATAATTTACTGGAGAAAAACTCAGACGACAATGAAGAACATTCTCTCACTTCAACGGCGTCAAGCGGTATTACAATCGTGCCATTATTTTGCAAGAACATCTCTCTATCCAATAATTTTATTGGATAACCTTCCACATTAAACTGTTCGAAAACTATTTGATCCATAGGATTGCCTGAAAGGACGGCAATATAACATTTCTTTTGATAAAAATAACTAACCCAAGTTGATAAATTTGCCTTCAAAAAAAGATTCACACCATACGCATATACATTCTCAGAATGAAAAGTCTGAAAAAAATCAACTATATCCTGAAAATTATTTTTATAAAAACGATCAGGTACATTATGTCCACCCCAATCAAACCTCATTTCTGCCCTTATCGTATCATCAGAAATTTTATATATCGTATCGTTAAACAATTCAGAATAATAACAACCTGTTTCAAAATCACGACAAAAAGTATTAATTCCCTTTACATGCAAATATCGGGACTTATAAGGATCGAACCCTTTATAACTATTTTCAATTATCCCAGTATTTATATTCATCTCGAAAAGTTGTCTACCGTAATCATTTTCTTCATTACCTACATACAATAACATTTTATCATTCAATAAACATATATTCTGAACCCACAAATCCAGCTTTATTTTTTTCTTCAACTTATTGTCCCATGAATAAAGTAGTAAACTTTTCGTATTTCGACATAATATCCACACAGTCTCATCATCACACACTTGAAAATCACTAACGTTCAGATACTCATCGGGGCCATTACCTTGTTTTTCAATTTTTGCAATCAATTCGCCATGATAGGAAAACTTATAAACAGATGACACATCAGACAAATAAATGTACTCATCCGAATTATGTACCCTATTTATTTCATTTATTAATAATGTATCAGAAGTAGGCAAAAGCGTCCAAGTATAACCTGCAATATCTGACAAATTAACAGAAGACGAGACTGATGATACATCCACCTTCACCATAGGAATTTCCACTCCCTTTCTTTTTGTCTGACTACAAGAAATCATCAACAAACAAATCAATACATTAAAAATTAAAGATTTCATAATTATCCTACAATCAATATATTATTCATCAACATACAAAAAGAATTTTGTAAGCATACACAGACGCATACAAAATTCCTCACTTTAATCAACAGTTTGCGCAAGTTGACGCTCCACAAGTACGAGTAGAACCTGGACAACAACAAAATTGTGTACCACTCGCATTACCATACTTCGTTCCTGTAGGATTATCTTCAATATCAGCCAATGCTTCCACATTAGCCAAAGCAATGTCAGACAAAACATCCGACTTTTGAGCATTAAATACATTGATACCGCTCACCATTGCAATAACAGCTATAAAAGCGACCTTCACAAATTTACTTTTCATCTTTCTTTAATTTTTTAGTTATACAATTGATTATTTTGCATTCCCCTTCACCGTTAAACGAAGAGGAGAATTCTCTGCATTACAATACACTGTTACAGTCTTATTGAAATGTTCCACCTGTTCTGCTTCATAAATTACTTTCACTTCCAATGTACTACCCGGTCGAACTGGTTCTTTCGAGTACTCCACCTTGGTACAACCACAAGAAGTAATGATGTCTTGTATTACCAATAATCCTCCACCTGTATTAGTCAAGACAAAACTCTTTTCTTGCTTTTCCGATTGAGAAAAACTCCCAAAATCCAATACTGTTTGATTGACAGACACAGAAGTGGAATTGGCCGCTTGTCCCGTTTCTTTTTCACCTTTGATTACATCTAGATACAAATCCTTTACCTTCGGATTGAGAACAGGATTACCCATCGCAACTACCTTATTATCTTTATCCAACAAGAAAGTTTGGAAAGTCATATCCGTAGGGAACTGATTCAGACGGTTCAGTTCGTCCCTTTCATCAAAGCAAACGGGATAAGTGAAATCATCCCGACGAGTCAAGTAACGCAATTCCTTTATATCCTTGGGATGAAAGTAGAACAAGAAAGGTACACGTCCATTCGTCAATGAATCCACCTCCGCCACCAACTTTTTCCAACGAGGCAATTGCAGTTTGCAACTGGTACACCCTACCGAATCGATATACGTGATTACCTTATATTCTGCATTACCGAAATCAAAATCCACCGTATCCTTTCCTTGGATGGTGAAAACAGAACGAGATGGAAACTTAATTTCCTTTCCGTTCCATTCGTTCACCAAACGATACATAGCCTCCTCACGGGATTCCTGACAGGAAGCCAATACCCATACACACATAATCAAAGTTACGATCCTTTTCATTCCTCTATCATTTATCATCTCTCAACTATCATTTCAAAGTATATTCCACCAACGGTTCATCACTATTCACGTCCAAAGCCCACATCTTGCCTTCCTCTTCCATGACCCAAATGCCACAAACTGAATGGTCAAGTCTGTATTCCTTCAACGGTTCACCCTCCAAACTGAAGACACGAACGATTTTACCTCCCTGCGGCAAAGGCTTTCCTTTCTGATGAGCCAACATATCGTCCTTCATGGATACACCCCGATAAATGACATAAATGGCACGGTCGGTTACTTGAATATCGTTATGACCTACCGCCCCGGTAGGAATAGCATACTCCGGAAGAATCTTAAATTCCGGTTCACCGAGTTTACCTTTCATAATCTTGTGGGCATTCTTCTTCACGTTCCATATCTCCATGACTTCACCGAATTGGGTAGCAGCGACCAAAGTACCGGTTTTCGGAGAGTAGTCGATAAAGCTACGCCAACCGTAACCAAAGGCATACGGATACTTCTGCAAGTCATCTTTTCTTTCGGTCGGGATTTCGCCCCATTTCTTGAGAAGTCTTCCGTTTCTATCCACTTGGCAGAAACGGGAGTCACCCGAATAGTTGGGAACAAGGAAAGAGTTGTCCTGAAAAGGCACGATGTCCAATGCACGGAAAGTAGCTTTATCCAATTTGATGCATTCATTCCGAAGCATCTTGTCACGGCTGTCATTCAGTTCCCAACGAACCAATTCCGACTTGATGTTGTCCAAAGCCCAAAGGGTCTGACCATCCCAACGAAAGTCGTCCACCGTCTGCATCTCTTCAGGTCCCTCTCCCCGTTGACCGAAAGAATGGAGATAATGGAAATCGGGGAAGGTAAAGAGGTGATAGAAATAGTCCGGTCCATGCAAATCTTCGATTACCACCCTGTCGCCTCGAACTTCGAGACGATAGGGGTAACGGAAGAAGACGGAATCTGTCGGTATCACCCGTCCTTGCAGTTCTTCTTTCACAGGAAACGTGATTTCGGATTTTTCTGTGTTGGGAGAGGTCTTGGTAAAAGCATAGACCGTCAATGCACTCAACAAGATTATCAGACTTATCAGCTTTTTCATCAGCGTAAACTATAACCTTTAAAAACAAAAGCACATTTTCTGTTATCAATAGGACAGGTAATCTCACCGTCTCCCCGACAATTTATTGGAACGGAATTTTCCGTATCAGCTAATGCTTCTACATTCTCCAACAACACATCATTCATAACAATTGGAGTTCCTTGTACTTGTTGCCCTATAAAAACGCCCAAGACACCTACAAATAAAACTAGAAAGATTTTCTGCATACATCTTCATTTTTTAATTTTATACACTTACTGGGAAGCATTATCCCAACGTTCACGATGCAAAAGTAAAGAATGTATTTAGAACCAGAAGAATCTTTCTCCTAACCAAAACTAACCAAGCCTCATTTTGTCAACATTTTCATTTGGTTAGTCTTGGACAGTTTTCTGATTTATTCGATGAAATGGGCAATTTCAGTTCATACAACCCATACGAGCAACTAACAAGAAGTTCTGACTTTACAGCCTTCAAATCATTCCGAAGCCGAGAAATAGCCGAATGCAATCGATATGTATACCCTGTATCACTCCATAATTTCATACAGATTTCTTCAGATGTAAGCTGATGTTCTTCTTTATTTATAAAAAGTTTCAGTAATGATACGGACTGAGGTTGTAGACGTTGCTGCACTCCATCTTTATCCAACAATCCGGCAATAGAATCGAAAATGGTTCCATCGGGCAGTTGAAAGATACCAGCCTTATCCATCTGTACATCCACCACTTGGACAGTCTTTTCTACTATTTTTTCATGTATCATCTTGCGCTGCACCCATTCTTCCAAGTTCGGATAACTTATGAATAGCAACACTAACAGCAACCAAGGCAGCAATAATATACACCCATTAATACGAGTAAGGCTTAAGAACCAATTAGAATGGGATATATAAGCAGTTATTTCATGTTCACAACGGAAACCTAAATATTTCACGACCAGACTATCCAAACGAGAAAAGCGCTTGTCAAAAGAAGAAAAAACGGTATCATTTTGTAACTTCAAGTCTGTATAAATATACCGAATCCGATTACCAACAACTATTTCTTTTTCTGATAAAATACTATCCCAACAAACAGATAGAACATCAACTGACAATGGATGTATTTTCAACAAGATACTTAAATCCCCCCTACTCCTCGTTTCTTTTTGCAAACTATTGTCATATTTATATCTATCTATTTTATATCTCCGCCACCCATCGTCTGTCATCACGGAAACCGAATCAGGAATCCTTTCTTGCAAAGTCGTCATTCCATGTTCTACACTCGAAGATGAATAAAACGGAACCTCTGCCCTTTTATTCACTTCCAACCACAACGCTTCCTCGAAAGCAGTCTTCGCCCCTTCGTTCCATTCCGCCACTTGCTTGCGATGTGCATCATACAGCGTCCAGGCATAATAACCTGTACCTAGCAAGCAAAGAAAGGTAAGCACTCCCAATATCAGGTATTTTCGTTTCATTCCATGCAATCCGTTCATCATAATTGCAAATCTACAAAAAAAAAAAACGGATTCTCCAAATATTTTAAAATAAAAATGTTTACTTTTTATTTATAATAAGCATTAACGTCCTTTCAATAGTTATTCCTGTAATTAATCCATTCAGTAATATCAATTTCATCACATCTATCTAATTCGCTGTACTCCAATACCCGTTTGTGACATAATCCATTTCACCACCCCAAAATCTTGTCACCAAACGAAAGCCGAAGCATTCCTATGGAAAACATAGCCTGCCCTCCTACTACTACCGTCTAGTTCAAGGTTCTACATGCATAAACCTAAACACCTTGATGAACTAACCCAAACACCTTGACATATTAATCGTTCCACTAAATGTGGAAGGACTTTTCCACATTATATGGAACGGACTTTCCACTATATGTGGAACGTTCTATCCACAGTATGTGGAAAAATTAAAACGTCAGCATCTTCAGGCTAGTTCTTCTGCGGATTCCGGCTAATATGTACAAAGCTTCCAATCAGACGATTTTTCTAAAAAACTATGGGCAAATATTCTGCCAAACCGCATTTTACGACTATATATTTGCAGCTACAAAACCATAAAACCAACGGAATATGAAGGAAATAATTATCAAAATCTGGAAAAAATGGTTCGGACAAAGAGCCGGACAAGTAAAGAATACCTCAAAGAAGGAAATTCACCCTTCAACCATGCTACAAAGACTGGAAACATATCTGTCTGATAAGTACGATTTCCGCTTCAATGTGCTGACCGAACAGACGGAATATGCCCCCAAAACCGAAACCTCCTATCAGATGATAGACCAACGTACACTCAATACATTCTGCATCGATGCCCGAAGCCATGGCATCAACTGTTGGGACAAGGATGTAAGCCGACTGCTACTGTCGCAGAAGATCAAGGACTTCCACCCGTTTACCAATTACATGACCAACCTACCCGCATGGGATGGCACCGACCGAGTAACGGAACTGGCACAACGAGTGTCGGACAAGCCGTTGTGGGTGCATGGGTTCCACCGTTGGATGCTGGCTATGGCCGCCCAATGGATGAACCTAGATGCCCAATGTGCCAATGCCGTCGCTCCTTTATTAATCAGCACTGAGCAGGGACGTTGCAAGTCGACCTTCTGTTCCATCCTCCTGCCGGAAGAGTTGCAACGCTTCTACATCGATAAGTTCGACATCACAAGTGTAAGCGGTTGCGAACAGAAACTCTCGCTCTTCGGCCTCATCAATATGGATGAGTTCGACCGATACGGCATCCGTACCATGGCGACGCTGAAGAACCTGATGCAACTCAAGAAACTGACCTTCCGCAAGTCGCACCGAAGCTACTATAGCCAGCTCCCACGCATCGCCTCCTTCATCGGCACTTCCAACCAGAAGGAACTGCTGACCGACACCACGGGTAGCCGACGTTTTCTTTGTGTGGAGGTAAAAGAGAAAATCGATTGTACACGTCCCGATTATGCACAGCTCTATGCCCAACTGAAAGCGGAATTGCTAGCGGGAGAAAGATATTGGTTCACTTCGGAAGAAGAGAAGGAAATCCAGGCAAACAACCGTCCTTTCTACAAGGCATTGCCCGAACAAGAGGTGTTCTTCAAATGCTTCCGATTGCCGGAAGAGGGCGAAAAAGGTATCCAACTTTCCGCCACCGAAATCTTCTGCCGCATCCAAAAGCGATTCCCGGCAGCCCTTCGTGGCGGGAATGTGCGAGCCATGGGACGCATCCTGACGGCCATGGGAATCCCCCGAATGCATACCCGTGAAGGAAGCATGTATCAAGTAGTGCCTCTGTGACGAAAACGGGAGGGTGTGACAGGTATTTTATCACGCCCTCCCGTTGATTATCATTCAATTACGTTACTTTGACAAAAGTGAACTTATCAAAAGAAAATTACTAGTTATTACCCTATTATTTTCTATATGGTATTTCTGGGTCATTAAGAATCGTATGATTAGATTCATCTAACCAATATGGTATTTGCAGAAATTCAGTTGGAGTATAAACAGGTATTACCGCCTTTCCAAAATCTTTAGGATTACGAGTTACAATATAAGATGCATTTCCTGCCGACGCTGTATAATACTGTACAGCATCTTCAAAATCCGAGAAACCTGAATTAAGAGCCAATCTTATTATATCATCATCTGTTGGCAATACTTCAACGAGCTGTTGCAAAGAAGTCAGCATATCCAGAAGCATTCCATGCTCATGATGCTTTCTTAAAACATAGAAAACCGTTGTGAATGATAGTGCAGAAATACATAATTGGTGATATCTAGGTGAAAGGGAAAAGATTCGAAAAGCCTCTTCCCCAAAAGGAACACGCTTAGACAAATAATCAATGACGACATTAGTATCTAAAAATATCTTCCTCTTCATAACTTATACTTTTCAGAAAGAACCTGTTCCAATTCTGCCTTATAATCAAAATCCTCCGACAACTGTACACATCCATACAATTTCTGAACTAATTCACTTCTTTGCTGCACATTGATAGACTCATCCTCTTGTTGTACAAAAAGATTCCACCCTAATGCCTTTGCCAATTTCTTCAACATGACAAATTCCGATTGGGGCAAACTAATGTTGACATTCATAGTTGTTTCCATATTTCGATATTATTTTAAAACCATACTTTGCAAAAATACAAAATTATCTCAAAGTATACTTCAAATAATATTTAATTTAACTTGGAAAAGGACTTTTTACCACAAGCATGGAATTTCCACAAGATGCTATAGGCCACCTTCTCCGGTATAGCATCGGTTACAGCCTTCGCCAAATTCTCCCCACGGGAAGAGTCAAAATCCGCACGGATGCACTTGAATTCCTTGCGGGCCTGAAGCACTGCCTTGGCAGCCTCCTTCTCTCCTTTCAAGAGGAAGACTAACGCAGCCACCCCGTCCAGTACACCACGTACCAACATCACGTGCTTCAAGTCCTTTTCCGGCAGATTCTTATAAAGCATCAATAGATTGTTACGGAAATTCAGGAAAGTCTTGCGGGGATTTTCTTTCTTCAAGGTGGCTGCCCCTACATGATACACCACACTCTGAGGGATGCAGACGATTCCTCTTCCCCTGCTCCGCAAGCGCCAACACAAATCGATTTCTTCCATGTGGGCAAAGAAGCGTCCGTCCAGACCACCCGCTTCCTGATAATCCTTCAAACGGATAAAAAGGGCTGCACCCGTCGCCCAAAACACAGACGAAACGGTATCGTACTGGC
>ERZ808026.90-NODE-90-length-17175-cov-3.521289_pt1 | contig 17175 bp, 14 predicted proteins | sample MGYA00380182_ERZ808026 | MGnify/ENA primary metagenome ERZ808026 (study PRJEB31490, sample SAMN06133376) | cow dung metagenome | isolation source: H9 | host: cow | place: China: Chengdu | collected 2015-05 ... | reverse complement strand
TCTGAAGCAGAATAGATGGATGCTCCGTCTTCGCTTACAGTAAAGACACGCACACCCTTGGGAAGCGGTACACGCTTGATGAATTCCTCAGTCTCTCGACTTGCTGTTCCGTTACCTATGGCTATGACTTCAATTCCATACTTTTCGACCATGGATGACACAGCCTGTATCGCCTTGATCTTCTCGCTTGCTGGAGGATGAGGGAAGATCGCCTCGTTGTGAAGAAGGTCACCCTGTTCATCGAGACAGACCACCTTGCATCCTGTCCTGAAGCCAGGATCGATGGCGAGCACCCTCTTCTGACCCACAGGAGGAGCAAGAAGAAGCTGTCTGAGGTTTTCTCCGAATATCCTTATAGACTCGATATCAGCCTGTTCCTTTGCCTCCTTGAGCACCTCATTGGAAATGGATGGTTCGAGGAGCCGCTTGAATGAATCGTCAAACGCAAGGTGCAGCTGCTCAGCCAGAGCAGCAGACGGATATCGACGTTCCTGACAGAAATCATAATATATCTTCTTGCCGCATTTCTCAGCATCAGCATCTATCTTCAATGATATGAAGCCCTCCTCTTCAGCCCTGAGCATCGCCAGAAGCCTGTGAGGAGCAATACGGGTCAAAGACTCGGAATAATCGAAATAGCTTCTATATTTCATTGCCTCCTGTCCGACAGCCTTTTTGGTAGCCTTAGCCACAAGACGGCGAGTCTTGAACATACCTCTTAGCGTCTCACGAACCGAGGCAGTCTCACTAAGTCTCTCAGCGATAATATCACGGGCACCGGCTAAAGCAGCCTCAGAATCAGCCACCTTTTCTCCGACAAACTTGCGTGCCTCCGAATAAGGATCAGCAAGAGACACCGCATACATCTTGTCAGCAAGCGGCTCCAGACCTGCCTCCTTTGCAACAGTAGCCCTTGTCCTGCGCTTAGGCTTATAAGGAAGGTAGATGTCCTCAAGCTCGCGGGATTCCACGCATCCCTTGATTTTTGATGCAAGTTCAGGAGTCAAAGCCCCGGCAGCCTCAACCGCCTGGAGCACAGTAGCCTTACGCTTCTCCATCTCTGTGAACACATCAGCCCAATGACGGATCTCCGCAACAGACACCTCGTCGAGTCCTCCGGTACGCTCCTTCCTGTAGCGGCTGATGAACGGAATGGTTGCTCCGTCATCGAACAGGGACACGCAGTTTTCCACCTGCCAGTCCTTGACCTGCAGACGCTCAGCGATATAGCTTATATAGATCTTTTCCATTGTTTAATCGTGTGAAACCTGCTTCAACTGAACACGGTAAGCAGAGAATATCTTGGATTTGGACACGAACCCCACATAAGTCCTGTCCTTTTCCACCACTGGAAGGTTCCATGCCCCAGTGCTTTCGAACTTACCCATCACACTGTCCATCTTCTCATCTACATAAACGTAAGCAGGTGCAGACTTCATATAGTTATAGACGTGCTGAGTTGCGTGGAGTTCTGTCTTGAACATATCGCGACGAATATCCTCAAGAGACACATACCCCTGGAAATGCTTTCTTGAATCAAGCACAGGGAAAATGTTTCGCTTTGACTTAGACACCACCTGCACAAGTTCACCAAGAGTCGCGTCAATGCTGACAGTCTTGAAATCCGACTCGACAAGATCACTGGTCTTCAAAAGAGTAAGCACTGCCTGGTCGCTGTCATGAGTAAGAAGCTCACCCTTCTTGGCAATTCGCTTCGTATAGATGGAGTATGGCTCAACCATTCTTGTGGCACCATATGAAATCGTCGCAGTAAGGATGAGAGGGATCAGAAGTTCATATCCTCCGGAAATCTCCGCAATAAGGAAGATTGCAGTCATCGGTGCCTGCATGACACCTGCCATCAGACCGGACATGCCTACAAGAACGAAATTCTGCTCTGGAACCACTGCACCGCCACCTATAAGGTTAATGGTCCTCGACACCACAAATCCGGCAATCGCACCTATGAACAGCGTTGGACCGAATGTTCCTCCGACTCCACCTCCTGCATTCGTAAAAGACATGGAGAACACCTTCAGGAGCAGGATCATCAAGAAGAAGATCGGCACGGACCACGGCTTTCGGGTAATGAACGCCAATACGGTCTGTCCTTCGAAATCTATGACTCCGCCATTGAGAAGTTCATGAAGCGATCCGTATCCCTCACCATAAAGAGGAGGAAAAAGGAATATCAGGAGTCCAAGGCAAGAGGCAGACAGGGCCCAGCGCACAAAAGGTCTTTCAACGCTCTTGATCTTATCCTCCAGCCAGAGGGTCATTCTGGTAAAATACACCGAGAACAAAGCGCAGAAGAGTCCCAATATCACATAGAACGGAATATTGCCCATGGCAAATTCCGAAAGCGTACAGTCAAATGCAGGCTGGTCACCAAAGAAGATATATGAAATCACCGTCGCTGAAATCGTAGAAAGCAGCAATGGCAATATCGAAGACATGGAGATATTGAAAAGCAGGATCTCAAGAGTGAAGAGCACACCGGCAAGAGGAGCCTTGAATATGCCGGCCACAGCACCCGCAGCGCCACATCCGAGAAGGATGGTCATGTTCTTATACGAAAGACCCATATATCTCGCGACATTGGATCCTATGGCAGCGCCGGTATATACAATCGGAGCCTCCGCTCCAACCGATCCACCGAATCCGATGGTAACCGAAGATGCCGCTATTGAGGACCACATATTGTGGGGGCGTATCTTTGACTCGTTCTTGGACACAGCCAGAAGAACCTTTGTCACTCCGTGTCCTATATTGTCCTTGACTATATACTTCACAAAAAGCATAGCGATAAGCATACCTATTCCCGGGTAGATCAGGAACAGGAAATTATATGCTTCTCCGGTAAACCAGGATGTAAGATGATGATGGAAGAATTCAATCGCAGTCTTCAGAATCACCGCCGCCAGACCGCAGGCAATGCCGACAACAAGAGACAGGAGCATGACCACATCACGCTCAGACATCTTCATCAGCAGCCTTCTCAAAGGCGCCAGAACATCCTTTATGAAAAACCTCGACCTCATAGTAATTCCACAATCATACAAAGATAATCATTTTTCCTCCACAGCATACAAAAAACGCCCTGAAATGAAATTCAGGGCGTCATATTCTAATATATATGTATTACTCTACGTCTGCTGCGTCATCATCACCGTTCGAGTACTGCGAGATGTTGTCATCAGGAAGGCTCTCACCATCGTTTCCATCAGAATCCTCATTATCCTCTCCGTCAAGCCAACGCTCGATATCCTCAGCATCATCAGTCTTCACCTTGATCTTCACGAGATAGATCGCATCAGGAATCTCGATGGTCACGGCATAGAACGATGTTCCGTCAGGCTTGTCATACTTTACGAGATCAGGGAAATAATCGCTATAACCCTTTGGATATTTTTCTGAAAATGCGGCAGCCAATTCCTCTGACATATTCTCAAAGCTTACCACTGCCCTTCTCTTGTTGATTGTCGACATATCTTTTAATAAGTTACTCAGGTTAGTATTTGTTAAAATCCGGTGCAAGTGTAGGACATTTTTTTGAATTGAGCAACACCAAATGCACTTTTTTAATCAAATCCCATCATTTCCCGCGGCGGAAGAAGAAGGATTTCTGTTCCTTCTTGCGCTCAAGGTCGCGCTCCACGAAGATCTTTTCGAGGCCCTTGGCATCGAGGCCGGTGTAGAACATCACAGATGAGGCTGTCATCGGAGTCGGCGTAAAGTCCTGAACCTGGTCCATATACAGACCTTTGAGCGCAGGATTTGCCGCAAGCCTCTTCATCTCGCGCATTCCGCAGCCAGGGTGTCCGGAAATGAAATACGGTACAAGCTCGCATTTTCTTCCGCTTGAACGCACAATGCTGTCGAACTCCATGCGAAGTCTCTCGAAAAGTCTGAATGAAGGCTTTGCCATCAGCTTGAGCACCGCATCCTCAGTATGCTCCGGAGCAACTTTAAGACGTCCCGAAGTATGCTCCAGGATAAGTTCCTTCAGATATGGATATGACGTCTCGTCTACGAATCCTTTTTCGTCAAGGAAGAGATCGTAGCGGATGCCGCTGCCGATATAGGCATGCCTGATGCCCTTGACCGCAGCAATCTGCTCATAGAGCTTGAGAAGACGCTCGTGAGAACGGTTCATGTTCCTGCACGGTCCCGGAAACAGGCAGGACTTGCGACGGCATTTCGCACACAGATCAGGATCCTTGCCCCTCATTCCGTACATGTTCGCCGTCGGAGCCCCGACATCCGAAATATTGCCGGCAAAGCCCGGCAGCGTATTCAGAGCTGATATTTCCTTTATTATGGAAGCCTCGCTGCGAGACTGGATGAATTTGCCCTGATGAGCCGCAATCGTACAGAAATTACATCCGCCGAAACATCCTCGGTGGGTATTGATCGAGAACTTGATCATCTCAAAGGCAGGGATATGCTTCCCCTTGTAGCGCGGATGCGGAAGCTTAGTGAAAGGGAGATCCCAGAATGAATCCATCTCCTTCTCATCAGCAGGAGGATAGGTAGGATTGATCTGCACATATCCTTTCCCCGTAGGCTCGATGAGCACAGGAGGAGTCATCATATTCGCATAGGTCTCGATCACATGGAAATTCTCCGCAAACGCCGGCTTATCCTTACAGCATCTTTCATATGAATTGAGGATGACAGCATCCTTCAGACGGCATCGTCCGTCCATATAGAAGCCGATCTGAGGTATCTTCCTGATGTCATTGAGATTACGTCCAGCCTCGATAGCCCTTGTAAGCTCGAGCATCGGTCTCTCTCCCATTCCGTAGCAGAGCCAGTCAGCACCGCTGTCTACGAGAATGGACGGTTTGAGGGCATCCTGCCAGTAATCATAATGAGTGAAGCGTCTGAGAGAGGCTTCGATTCCTCCGATCACCACAGGCACGTCAGGCCACATCTCCTTAAGGATCCTTGTATAGACAGTCACAGCATAATCAGGCCTCTGCCCTGTCCTTCCTTCCGGGGTATAGGCATCGTCACTGCGAAGACGCTTCGCTGCAGTGTAATGATTAACCATTGAATCCATTGCACCTGCATTGACGGCGAAATAAAGCCTCGGAGCGCCCAGTTTCCTGAAATCGCGCAGATCGTCCCTCCAGTTAGGCTGAGGTACTACAGCCACCCTGTAGCCATATTTCTGAAGCCATCTGGCAATCACTGCCGTTCCGAACGAAGGATGATCGATAAAGGCGTCACCTGTGAAGAAGATGACATCGATGTAATCCCAGCCCAGAGCCTTGACCTCCTTGGCAGAGGTCGGTATCATATATGATCTGTCCATACTCATCTTATCCAAAAAAGGCTCCCGATATCTCGGAAGCCTTTTCCATACCTTATTGTCTTGGAAGAATTACTTCTTCTTTGCGTATCTCTGATAGAATTTATCAACACGACCTGCTGTGTCAACGAGCTTCATCTTACCAGTGTAGAATGGATGTGAAGTGTTAGAGATTTCGAGTTTTACTACTGGGTACTCAACGCCCTCGATCTCGATTGTCTCCTTGGTGTTCGCGCATGAGCGGGTGATGAACACCTGGTCGTTTGACATATCCTTGAAAGCTACAAGACGGTAGGTTTCGGGATGTATACCTGTTTTCATAATGCTTAAAAAATTTAGTTAACTAATTTTGCGCGGCAAAAGTAGATATTTTTTATTTATAAAACAACTCTTTGTCAAATTTTTCTTCAACCGGATTAAATTTCATCCGGCATTGGAACTTTTTCTCCGGTTTCCTTGATGAAAGGCATAGGAGAATTCCACTGACGCAGCCTGTCGCCGAGTGCCTTCGCCAGCTCTGCAGTTTTCTCAGGATGGGTCTCGGCCAGGTTCTTTGTCTCACTGATGTCATCAAAAGTATTGTACAGCTCAACCTCCTGAGCAGCAAGCCTATAGACCAGTTTCCATTCTCCCTTTCTGATTGATGTCAGATAGTCAATATCCACAAGATCGTATGGCTTCCATTTGTGCGGATAGTGAATAACGATGTCGCGATCTGGATCAAAGCCGCTTATCTCCTCGCCAAGCACGAACCTGTTGGCATCTGCAAGAGAATTGATCCTTCCGTCCTTCATAGCCTTCGCAACCTCAGCAGAACCCTCCGTAAGAAGCTTGACAAGGCTCTGACCGTCAACCTCCTGAACGACATCATAATCCTTCACACCTGCCATCTCCAGAATAGTCGGAAAGAGGTCCTCTGCGATTATGTTGTTTGCGATTCTTGTCCCCGGGGTAATCTTTCCCGGCCAGCAGAACATGGCAGGCACCCTTACGCCGCCTTCATAAACCGAACCCTTGCCGTTTCTGAGCGGAGCATTATGAGTGAAGCGCACACCACCCTTCTGCTTGTTTTCGCTGTTTCCGCCATTGTCGGTCATGAAGATGATGATAGTATTGTCTGCAATATCCTTCTCCTCGAGATAGTCCAGAATATCACCCAGACTCTTGTCCATACCTTCCACCATAGAAGCATAACGCGCCTGTCCCACATCAAGGCCGGCATCGATGTATTTCTGATAGAAACGCTCATCAGCCTGAATAGGAGTATGGTTCGAATAATGAGCCATATAAAGATAGAAAGGTATTCCGTTCTCTATAGGATAATCGAGAGTCTTGAGAGCATCAACTGTCAGAGCTTCCGTAAGATGGGTACCGGTACCATACCATTGTGCGACATTCTGCACGGCCAGATAGTTCCACAGTTCAGGAGTGTTGCCATAGTGATCTTCACTCTGATAGGAACGAGGCATTCCGTTCACGCTACCTGCAATATTGACACAGAATCCCATATTGAGAGGCGACGCTCCCGGGGTTCCGGTAGCAGCCCAATGGGCCTTGCCCACATGTATTGTATAATAGCCGGCATCCTTGAGCAGCTGGACCATCGGAGTTGCATGGAATGTCGAATCAATTCCTGGATCCGGGCTCATTCCATTGATGTTCCAGACAGGATGCGAGAGCCTGTCGGTCGGACTCTCCGCCACACCGTTGTTGATATTGGATATTCCACCTCCGCTTGCATCACTATAGAGGTCCTTCAGAGTCGAAGTCCAGTTGGTGATGTGGGTGTGCGCTGCGTTCATGCCGCTCATGAGACTTGTACGTGTCGGAGTTGAGACAGGGCAGGCATAAGCACTTGTCATCATGACTCCGGCATCTGCCAGTCTTTGCATATTAGGAGTCACATACCTTTGATTGAGAGGATATTTCTCATCGCCGAAAGGTACGGATGTATCCATCCAGCCCATATCATCGACTATAAAAAAGATGATATTAGGTCTCTGCTCATCCACTTTATTGCACGACGCGAAAGGGACCAAAGCGGAAAGTCCCATTAAAACTTTACCAGTCTTGTTCATATAGCTATTTCATTCGATACGGGAGATCATCATATAGAGCGAATTTCTTCGCCTTGCGGATCCATTTCTGTTCCTCGACCTTGATATGTTCCTTGGCATCATCCCATGAAACCTCACCATTTATATACGAAAGGAGCACAGGATCGGAAAGTTTGTTTTCAAAACCGTCTTCGAGGCGGAACTCCGCATATCTCTCCTTAAAATACCGCATCAGCTGGAGAGTGTGGATCAGCGAATGGTACTCCACTCCCGGCTCAAGCATGATCTGATAGCCGAAGCATTTCTTGCCGGCATATTTTCCACAGGAAGGCGTAAAAGAGCAAGGTCTGAGCAGAACACCCTCCACAACCGGAACAGGCTCGGCGGCAGCTGTCTTGACAAAAGGCGCACCTATATATTCATATGGCCTGGCTGTTCCGATTCCCGGAGTCACATTGGTATTGTTCCATAGACCTCCCCCGCTGTACATGTCACAGGTAAAAAGTCCAGGGATGTCAGAAGCCGGAGCAATTGTCCAAGGCATCAGCTGCTTGTTGGAGTCAGTTGCCAGTGCGGAAATCACATGCAGAGCGAACTTCGCTCCTATCTCATGATAATAGAGGTTGGCAAGCTCACCAAGAGTAAGTCCATGGCGATGAGAGACTTTAGGAACATGTGCCTCCTGTCCTGCAGCAGGCATAGTGCCTTCCACCACTCTTCCTGCCGGATTGATATGATCAACGATATAAAGAGAAGGAGCCTCCTCCTTCATATCCTTCAGAGCCTCCATCAGGCGGAACACGTCCTTGGTATAGTTGAAATATCTTGAGCCCACATCCTGGATTTCAACCACAACTGCATCAAGTCCTCTGAGTTCATCTGCAGAGAACTCGATATGATTCGTATCGGGGGTAAGTTCAGTGTCACGAGGAGAGAATATGGTTACAAGATTTCCTCTTTCATGAAAAATATCATACATGTACCTTCCCTTTTCCGTGTCCCAACAGTTCTGGGTACAGAAACAGCCGACCCTGCCTTGCTGCAGGGCCTTGTCAAGCTGTTCTTCCAATGATGTAGTTCTGAATGAAAACATTATTATCCAATAATTCTGTTTGCTACGTCAATAATCTGCTGTGCCAGAGCATCCGCAGCGTCCTGAGCCGCTGCCTCTGCATAAATGCGGATGATAGGCTCCGTGTTGGAACGACGAAGATGAACCCACTCCCTCTTTGCCTCAAACGAGATCTTCACTCCGTCGATAGTGTTGATGTCCTCTGCAGCATATTCTGTCTTCACTGCATCCAGAATCTTATCAATCAGAGCGCTGTCTGAAAGTTCTATCTTGTTCTTTGCGATCACATATTCCGGATATGTTGCACGAAGTTCAGACACCTTCATCTTCTTGTAGGCAAGATTTGTAAGGAACAATGCGACACCCACCATGGCATCTCTTCCATAGTGGAGGGCAGGATAGATGACACCACCGTTGCCTTCACCGCCGATCACGGCGCCACACTCCCTCATCTTTGTAGTCACATTCACCTCTCCTACCGCTGCAGCATGATACTCTCCGCCATACTGTTCGGTCACATCACGCAATGCCCGCGATGATGAAAGGTTTGAAGATGTGGTCAATTCATAAGGGGCAGCCACCTCTTCAATCGACTTTCCGGTTTCAAGAGCCTCGTTGTATATTCTTGAAAGCAGATAATCCGCCACACTCACCAGGGTATATTCCTCGCCGAACGGCTTTCCGTCCTCGCAGATGAGAGCCAGTCGGTCAACGTCAGGATCCACAGATACGCCAAAGTCCGCACCGTTTGCGACGACAGCCTCTGAAAGTTCCACCAGATTCGCAGGAAGCGGTTCCGGATTATGGGCAAACTCTCCTGTAGGCTCGCAGTTCACGCACACGCACTCTACTCCCATACGCTCGAGAAGACGCGGCATAATAATGCCGCCAACAGAATTGACTGCGTCAAGAGCCACCTTGAAATGAGCATTGCGGACAGCCTCCACGTCAACCGTAGGAAGAGCAAGCACAGCATCAAGATGAGCATCTGTAAATTCCTTTTCCTCGATGGTACCGAGAGAATCAACATCAGCAAAATCAAACTCACCCTTCTCGGCACATTCAAGAATTGCCGCTCCCTCAGCTGCATTGAGGAACTCACCTTTCTCATTCAGGAGCTTGAGCGCGTTCCACTGCTTAGGATTATGAGATGCAGTAAGGATGATTCCACCGTCTGCCTCTTCAAAGACAACTGCCATTTCAGTGGTAGGAGTCGAAGCGAAACCGGCCTTGACTATATCCACTCCACAAGCTATTGCCGTACCGCACACAAGCTGTTCCACCATATCTCCAGAAAGCCTGGCATCCTTGCCGACAACTACCTTGTAACGCTCACCCGCAGGTTTTGGACGGCGCTCCTTCAGTTTTTCACAATAAGCATATGTAAATTTAACAATATCTATAGGAGAAAGACCTTCTCCCGGGGCACCGCCTATTGTTCCGCGAATGCCTGAAATTGATTTGATCAGAGTCATACACAACGAAAGTTTAAGTATCACGCAAATTTATAATTTAATGCCTGCATTTACAAATTAAATATTACTTTTGCAGCCCAAAAGAAAGACTATATGAAAGCCATCTGGACAATACTGCTTCTCATAGCATCAAACGTATTCATGACCTTTGCGTGGTACGGTCACCTTAAGCTTCAGGAAATGAAGATTTCATCTAACTGGCCGCTTATTCTGGTAATTCTTTTCTCGTGGGCAGTAGCCTTCCTCGAGTACTGCGCGCAGGTTCCGGCAAACAGGATCGGATTCATCGACAACGGAGGTCCGTTCAACCTCATGCAGCTGAAAGTCATCCAGGAAGTGATTTCCCTCACCGTATTCACTGTGATCATCACTCTCATGTTCAAGGGGCAAGGACTCCAGTGGAACCATTTTGCGGCATTTTTCTGCCTCATCATGGCAGTTTTCTTCGTATTTTTGAAATAATCTGCAAAAAAATTGCAGAAAAATTTGGAAGTAAAGAAAAAATACGTACCTTTGCAATCCCAAACAAAAACGGTCGGTTCGTATAACGGTTAGTACTCAAGATTCTCAATCTTGCAATAGGGGTTCGATTCCCCTACCGACTACCAAGCCTCGCCTAAAGCGAGGTTTTTTTATTTTATGCATCAGCCATATACATTCATCACCCCGACAATCGAAAAAGGAGAGCCGATATCTGATTTATCAGCAGTACGGTATTACCCTGGAATGCAGATAAGCGTAAACGACAAGACTTTTGCCACTCGGCTTCAGGAAGTATACGAAGCCGGTTTCAGATATGTCGAGCTTAAATTCAAGCACGAATACGGACTTCACGAGAAAAGCGATGCCCAGGTGAGCGAAGCATTCACACTGATGCAGCAGATGCTGAAGGACAAAGGGATAAGGATCTGGTCTGTTCACCTCCCCTTCGGCAACGACGAATGGAGCGACCTCGGTGGCGAGGAAGAGGTCAGGAAGCGTTCCACAAACCATTATATAAGGACATTACGATTGTGTGCCACCCATTTCCCGGACTGCAGGACTTTCGTCACCCACGGAAGCAAAGGCACACTCACACCTCGTTCAAAATCCGTAGAACAGACCAGGAAAGCTCTCAAGGAACTGGTACCGGTCGCAAATGAGCTCGGCGTACGACTCTGCGTTGAAAATCTGGTAACCAGCATCGGCTCATCATTTACGGAGCTCGAGGAAGTATGCAAGGAGCATCCGGAACTGTACTACACATTTGACATCGGACATGCAAACTGCAACGGATTCGATGTTGTCGAATTCCTCAAGAAAGACGGAACTAAGCTCGGCACCGTACATATCCACGACACAATCTTCGGTTCAGGTGACGACGCCCATCTTCTTGTGGGTGAAGGAAATATAGACAGATGGGGAGAGGTCTACAGAACACTTCTCGAAACAAACCGCTACAGGGGTGTATTCATGTTCGAGCCAAAGGACCATCACAACGCAAAAGACGTAATGGCCACATATGACAGAATAGTGGAAGATTTCCTGAAAACCTTTGAATAAGGCAGGATCAACGCCTTACTCCCAGAACATTAAGATGAGATGGCATCACATCGAATCGGACAGGAGCCTGCCCGATCACCTCTCCATCAACCTCAGCATAAGGGCGCACATCTTCTGGAACAACCTCTACTGACACTCCCCTGCCGACAGTCAGTTCCTTGACCTGGGTAAATGTGGAGGTAAAAAGCCTATAGGCCCTTCTGGCAATTACCCCAAGTGATATGTCAGGGATCACGGTCACATCCAGCAATCCGTCATCAAGCACAGCATCCGACGTCTGCCTCATACCGCCACCGGAATACTTTCCTATTCCGAATGCAATCGAGAATATGCTTCCGTCATAAAGGACTTTGCCGTCGCAGATTATGCGGACATTGACCGGAACACGTTTGCGCAGACATCTGACCAAGGCTACGACATACAGAATCTTGCCTCTGTATCCGAGTTTCTTGTTAACATTCACGACCCTGCACACATCAGCATCTATTCCGACACCTCCGATATTGGCCATATATGAGGCCGACCTGACTGAACCGTCAGCATCCAGCAGACTCGCCTTTACGACATCCTGCCGTATGAAGGACCCGGACGCAAGCAAGGCAATAGCCTCGCTCATCTTCTTTGGAACACCGGTAGATCTGATCCAATCGTTGCCGGAACCCATAGGAAGAACTCCAAGCGTGAACTCATCCAACGTCACCCCCGCCGCTGCAGCCTCAGGCGTATCCACATACTGCATGATTCCATTCAGGACATCATGCACTGTACCATCTCCTCCGACAGCGACAATACGGCGGCAGCCTTCTGCGGAAGCGGCATATGCAAGCTGGCAGGCATTACCCTCAGCCCCGGTCAGACGGCACTGATAATCAACCCCGTACTCCTTGAGGAGACGCTCCGCCTTACGCCACATGGAGCCGGCCTTCTTAGAGGCAGCATACACGTTCACTATGACTATCCAGCGTTCTTTCATAAAAGTTATCAACAATTGCGAAACAAATGTAGCAAATTAAGGGAACGAATGAAATTTATTTTGTAATTTTGCAAAGATTATGACCTTAATAAAACATAAAATGGGAAAAGTAATTGCTATAGCAAATCAGAAGGGTGGAGTCGGCAAGACAACCACCGCCATAAACCTGGCGGCTTCATTGGCTGTGCTTGAGAAAAAGGTACTCATCATTGATGCCGACCCTCAGGCGAACACTACATCCGGTCTCAATTTTTCCCCGGAGGACGACCAGAAGAGAACTCTTTACGAGGTTATGATCGGCAAGATCGACATAAGGGACGCTCTTATCCAGACAGAGATTGCGCTGATGCATATGATTCCGTCACACATAAACCTCGTAGGTGCGGAAATAGAGATGCTGGAAGACGGCAACAGGGAATCAATTCTCAAGAAGGCCCTCTCGACCATCAGAGACGACTACGATTACATCATCATAGACTGTTCACCGTCACTCGGCCTCATTACAGTCAACTCGCTCACGGCAGCTGACTCGGTAATGATTCCGGTACAGCCGGAGTTCTTCGCGCTGGAAGGTCTCGGCAAGCTCCTTCAGACAATCCGTCTGGTACAGGGAGGTCCGAATCCTGACCTTACCATCGAAGGCTTCGTCGTAACAATGTTCGACGGCAGGACAAAGGTTCACAACCAGGTTCTCGGCGAGCTTCGCGAGCATTTCAAGGACATGGTGTTCGACACAATCATTCAGAGAAACATACGTCTCAGCGAGGCACCGTCGCATGGTAAGCCGATCATCTTATACGATGTGATATGCAACGGCACGACGAACTACCTCAACCTTGCCAAGGAGGTACTGGAAAAGAACTCCCTCTAAAAGAAGAAAGAAATGAGCAAACAGCAGAGAGGATTAGGAAAAGGTCTTGGAGCCCTTCTCGGAGGAGACACCGACCTGATAAGAAAACCTGTCGGATACGTCAACAAGCAGGTTGTCACTGAGACCAAGATTCAGACTCAGGACACAGCAGACATAATGAGGATCCCTGTAGATCTCATCGAGCCGAACCCATATCAGCCTCGAATGAGTTTCGATCAGGAAGCACTGGAAGAACTCGCGGATTCAATCAGAACCCTCGGTCTCATCCAGCCTATCACTGTACGAAGAAAATCCGACAGCCGTTACCAGATCATCAGCGGTGAGCGCCGATTCAGAGCATGCCGTCTGGCGGGCCTGGACATGATCCCGGCATATATCCGCGACACCAACGACCAGGGAATGCTGGAGATGGCTATCGTGGAGAATATCCAGAGAGAGGACCTTGACCCGATCGAAGTTGCTATGAGCTATCAGAGACTGATCGAGGAATGCAGTCTCACACAGGAGCAGATGGCAATCCGTGTAGGCAAGAAACGCGCATCTGTGACAAATTATCTCAGACTTCTCAAGCTTCCTGCAAAGATACAGCATGACCTTAAGGTGGGCCTTCTCAGTGTAGGACACGCAAAGGTGCTTCTTGGAATCGAAGACCTCAAGGTACAGGAATACCTCTGCGACCTTGTCATTAAGGAGGGCATGTCCGTAAGACAGCTCGAAGAGAAGATAGCCAAGCTTGCCGAGCCTAAGAAGAAGGCTGAACCCGAATCCCAGGATCTGCCTGACGAATATTTCAAGGTCCTGGAGCTCGTAGGCAAATATTTTGAGAACAACATCAGCCTGAAGCGCTCAGGAAACGGAAAGGGATCCATGACAATCCACTTCTCTTCTGACGACGAGGTAAAGAGATTCCTCAAGGCACTTGAAGACTCAAAATTCTGATGCGGAACTTCTACAGAATCATATCATTTACCATAATCTTCCTTGCAGGCTTTGCCTTTCAGGCTCAGGCTCAGTTCAAGGAAGGTGCTTTCTCACAGTCATATAATGACCCTGCAGACAGCACGGCAGTCCGCGATACGGCGGACAAGCTGTTCTCGATGAAGGAGTTTATGGGAGGACTTGCACACAAGAATGAACTCAAGATAGGAACAATGTTCGCAGGTTCCGTAATCATTCCAGGAGCATCCCAGATTTACAACAAGGACTATTGGAAGCTTCCTGTCATTTACGGAGGAATCGGTGCCCTTGCCGGAACCGGAGGATACTATCTTCATAAATACAACAAGACCAAGAAGATATACGATTCCTACATGGCCGACAAGGAGATGTTCCACACCATGTCACCCGGTCAGGCATATCCATTTCCGGTCCCTGAGATAGACTACAGGTCAAAGCAGACAGGAACATGGCTTATGGTAGGAGCCGGCCTTGTCTACTGGGGAGCACTCATGGACGGAGTCGTAAGCTACAAAAGTGACAAGGAACCGCTTCCCGGCAGAGCAACACTCTATTCCATCCTCCTTCCCGGACTCGGACAGATCTACAACGGAGAACTTTTCAAGGTTCCGATCTACTGGGGTGGTCTTATGGCATCCGTTCATTTCCTGATGAACAACAACAGCAACTACAAGAGATTCAAGAGAATACACAACGAGGCTACGACAGACCCGAACTACTCGCAGAACATCAGTGCAGAGACTGCAGTATGGTACAGAGACGTATACAGACGCTACCGAGACTACTCTATCGTAGCCACGGCATTGGTATATGTTCTTCAGGTAATCGATGCCAACGTATTCGCATATATGCACGACTTCGAAGTCAGTGATGACATATCAATGAATATAGAACCTGCCATAATTGCTCCGAATAATGAATATGCATTCCACCATTCTACGGGCGGCATGAATACCGGAGTAGGTTTGAGAGTGGGATTAAGGTTCTGACAAATCCGATGAAATATACAATCATGACAATGATAAAAAGACTCATGACAGTCGCTATGGCGGCTGTTTTTATTGCTGGACCACCTGCGGAAGCACAAAATGTCTCAGCGCCAAAGATGAACAGAAAGGCTCTCGAAAAGGAAAATTCCGAGCTTAAGGCAAGGATGGATTCCCTTAAGACAGAGTTGGAACGATACAGGACAGAGCTGCACATTGCAGACAGCATAAACAGCGAGATGGCTGCAATGTTCGAGAGTCAGGCGGCCTCGGAGAGAACAACATTGAGTCCTGAGGAATACACTGTGGAGACCTCTGACAGTCTCCTGAACATATGGTACCTGCAGAAGAGCACGTCCATGGAAGAAGACTACGACATGGACTCCGTAAAGTTCGAATCAAGCGTACCCGACTCGGTATACATGAGCAGATTGAAGGAGATGAACTCATTCATCACCCTGCCGTATAATGAGATTGTAAAGAACTATATCGTACTTTACGCAGAGAAGATGGGTGAAAGATTCGAGAACATGCTCGGTCTTTGCTCGTACTATATGCCTATATTCCAGGAAACATTCGACAGATACAACCTTCCTGAAGAGCTCAAGGCAATGGCCATAATCGAATCCGCACTTAATCCCAGAGCTGAATCAAGAGTAGGAGCAAAGGGAATGTGGCAGTTCATGTATGGAACGGCAAAGCAATATGGGCTTCACATCGATTCATTTGTTGATGAAAGAATGGACCCAGTGAAGTCAGCCGATGCTGCCGCAAGATATCTCAGAGATGCATACGACATATTCGGAGACTGGAATCTGGCTATCGCATCATATAATTGCGGCGCTGGAAACGTAAACAGAGCCATCCGCAGAAGTGGAGGCAGCAGAGCCTTCTGGGACATATGGCCATTCCTGCCTAGGGAGACCAGAGGATACGGACCTGCATTTGTCGGTGCTCTGTACGCAATGAAATACTACAAAGAGCACGGAATGCGTCCTGCTGCAGTAGAACTGCCAGTACATGTTGACACTTTCAAGATCAACAAGATGCTTCATCTCAGGCAGGTAAGTGAGATGACAGGTGCTCCTTTGGAACAGCTGAAGAACCTTAATCCTCAGTACAAGCATGAAATAATCCCGGGCAATGAAAGAGAATACATCCTCAGGATTCCATACAACTACACCAATGCCTTCATAGACAATGAGGACTCACTCTACACTCACAAGGCTGATGTATATTTCAACCCTGCCACAATCAAAAAGATCAAAGACGGAGGAGACGGTGAGAGAATATACTATAAAGTCAAGAGCGGAGACTATCTGGGCAAGATCGCCTCAAAGTACAGATGCAGCGTCAATCAGATAAAGAGATGGAATAACCTCAAGAGCAATAATATCCGTGTAGGTCAGAGACTTATTATATATAGAGGAGGAAGGGTGACCTCAACTTCAACATCGTCTACGACATCACAATCTTCAACTTCTGCAGCAAAGACGACAGCTCCTGTGCAGAAATCTGTTCCTGTAGACCCTTCTGCAGAGTATACGGTCTATACCGTGAAGTCTGGAGATTCACTATATCTGATTGCCAAGCAGTTCCCGAGGGTAAGTGCACAGAACATCATGGATTTCAACGGTATAGGTTCGAATATCAAACCTGGAATGAAGCTTAAGATTCCGAAACTCTAGAAATCATACACATATTGAAGTTCAAGCTCGGCTTTGCCGGGCTTTTCTTTTTCCTGTGGAAAAGGATATCCGGTGTAAGCTGCCCTGAAATAAAGTCTGCCGGCCTGTCTGAATCTGACAGAAGCCGTAACGGCTGTCCACAATCCTCTTCCATAATACGCCGGTACCCGGAATCCTCCCGGAGCCCCTCTTTCATATGCATATATCCTGTCATTCCAGTCATCGATATGGAAGAAG
>ERZ808026.89-NODE-89-length-17183-cov-4.213025_pt1 | contig 17183 bp, 12 predicted proteins | sample MGYA00380182_ERZ808026 | MGnify/ENA primary metagenome ERZ808026 (study PRJEB31490, sample SAMN06133376) | cow dung metagenome | isolation source: H9 | host: cow | place: China: Chengdu | collected 2015-05 ... | reverse complement strand
TTCGCCGGAGAATAGATTCTTCCTTTTCTTCATTACTGTCAATGTATCTTATGAATATTTCTGAAATACATAAAGGTACTTCTATATCAAGCCCTATTTTTGTTTTTATTCTTGGAATTTTTTACATTACACTGATTTTTTTTATTTATGCAAAAAAAACTTATGATATTCCAAAGACAAATTCTATACTTTTTTCCAGTGCTTTAGTCATACTTCTGGTTTTACAAAATGGAAGAATCATTGAAAATTACTTTACGCCAGCTATATTTAAAGGCATACACTGCTATAGATTAACACTAATTTTAATATGCGGACTGGGAGCTTCCATAAATAGAGATTTATACAATATTTATCGCTCACATCTCACTAAAACACAGCAATGGTATAAGAAATTTTCACATTTAAGCGTTTATTATTATATATCTGCACTAACCTTAGGAATTGTTCAATATGCGCTTCCAGTCCCTTACATGGTGGTTGCTGTCATAAACAATACAATAATCGTTTTAACATTTTCACTTATAATTGCAAACACTTTATTAATCATCAGATTTGTGAATAAGCCTGATATTCTGTCACTTTTTATCTATAACAGCATATTTTTTCTGATTATTACACAAATCCTTTTTAATCAGATTCGATTTATTTCTCCTGAAAAAAGAATCTTTAAATTATTTGATAATTCACCTTGCTGCACAAGCATTATTTCTGCATTTATTCTATATTACAGTTCATTCAATAAATTTAATAAACAATTAAAAACTTCATTAAATTCACTTATTGAAAAAAAACACACCGCAGATATCTATCTATTGAATAAGCAGAAAAAAAATTACGTTCTTAACAATCTGCTTAACAATTTAGCAAATCCACTTCAATACCTGTTTTCCATAAACAAGGATATAAGAGAATTAATTCCAGCCTCTACATCTGCAGAAATTTCTAAAACCATTTCTTATACAGCAGATTTTATAAAAGTTATAACTCTTCTTTCAGAACCAACAAATAATTCTGAAACCACTGAATTGTCTCAGGAACCTGTAGATTTGGGGTATATAACATCAGAAAGTATTGCTGAAAACGTTTCAATACTTCGGCAAAACGGCTGCTATGTAAACGTTACAGAAAATTACAGAGACGGAAATTATGTATACACAAATAAGTCTATACTTGCAATTACCATACGGCTTATATTGGAAACAGTTGTAAGAAAAGCATTTTTTAAATCTAACGTTCAGATTACATCCGAATACGAAAATTTTACATATATCTTTACTGTAGAATTCGAAGGTGAAAAATTGCCGGCCGATTTTTCTAAAATATATTTCAGTCAGGAAACTAATCAATCTGATTCAACTTATGAAATGAATAATTCCTGGGGAACTCAACTATATGTAGCAAAAAATATTATTGAACAGTTGAACGGCAATCTGCTCGTATACGCAACTTCCAGCGGAATTGCAATTCAATTGAGAATTGCACTTAAATTTTATCAACCATCTGAAGATGTCAGAATTCCAAATAATATTGACGAACTTGAAAACCACGAAAGCAATGATATATTTTTTTCACAGAATAACAATTCTGAAAAACAATCAATTTTTATTCTTGAAGAAGACGAAATTCTTCGAAACGGTTGTAAAAAACTGCTTCAAAATGACTATAATATAAACTTTTTTACTCACACAGACGAACTTTTTAAAGCTATAGATAAAGTATATCCAGATCTTATTTTTTATTCTTTTTCTGCACCAGGAACCCCATTAATTCAGCTTTTATCAGATAATATAAAACTCTTGTCAATTCCTTCGATAGTTACAGCAAAAAAAATCTCAAGAAAAAATACAGTTCAGCTGCTTTCTATGGGAATATCCGAAATTATGTTAAAACCGTTCCCTATAGATTTTCTTTATTACAAAGCTAATGCAATAATGAAGAACCGGCTTATGCATAGAGAGATGATCATAAAATCTATCACAGATTCATTCAGAGAAAATTTTATGACTGGTTCCAGAATTACTGGTTCTGATAAAATACTCGAAAGGAATTTTATGGAAGAAACAAAAAAGACTTTCAACAAAGTTTCTGATGATTTTGATTTTATGGCTATTTTAAATTCTGCAAATCTTACGTCAAAGGAAAAGGAAATTGCCCGTCTGATTGCAGATGGTAAAACGGATAAAGAAATCGCTGCTGAATTAAATATTTCAACAGGAACAGTTGCTGTACACAATAAAAATCTATACAAAAAACTTAAAATCCACAGTCGCGCAGAACTTATAAAAAAATCTGGCCGCTGATTAGATGATAATTTTTTATTATTGTGATATGGTATTTCTGAAAAGATTGAATAAATATAAAAGGAATAAATAATGTCTGGAAATACTTTTGGTACAATTTTCAAAGTTACAACTTTCGGTGAAAGTCACGGTGCTGGACTTGGTGTTATCATTGACGGATGTCCTGCAGGCATTACTATAAATCAGTCAAAAATTCAGGCCGCATTGGATAAAAGACGTCCTGGCGCTGCCATCAACGGAATAAAAACTGCTGCCGTAACACAAAGAAATGAACCTGATCAGGCAGAAATCCTTAGCGGTGTTTTTGAAGAAAAATCAGAAGGTACGCCAATTTCCATAATCATCAGAAACACATCTCAACATTCAAAGGATTACGGAAATCTTGTGAATACTTTTCGCCCTGGCCACGCTGATTACGCATACGACGCAAAGTACGGATTCCGTGACTATCGGGGCGGTGGTCGTGCCAGTGGCCGGGAAACAGCTGCCCGTGTAGCTGCAGGGGCAATTGCAGCTATGATTCTAGAAGAATATGGTATTAAAACTACTGCCTATACATTAAAGGCTGCAGGAATTCAGTGCACAAAAAAAGATTTTGCAGCAATTGAACAGAACACAATGCGAGCACCAGACAATGAAGCAGCAAAACTGATGGAAGAAAAAGTTGACGAATACAGAAGAAACGGTGAAAGCACAGGTGGAATAATTGAATGCGTTGTTAAGGGTGTACCTGCAGGATTTGGAGAGCCTGTTTTTGACAAACTTGATGCCGATATAGCAAAAGCTATTCTTTCAATTGGAGCTGTAAAAGGAATTGAATTTGGTGCCGGATTTGCAGCAGCTGATTCTACAGGAAGCGAAAACAACGATAACATGCGTCTTGCAAACGGGAAACCTGTTTTTGAAACAAATAACGCAGGAGGAATTCTTGGTGGAATTTCCAATGGCAATGACATCGTTTTCCGCCTTGCAGTTAAACCTGTTCCAAGCATTTTTAAAAATCAGGAAACAATCTGTAAAACTGACAATGGATTTGAAGAAACGAACCTTGAAATAAAAGGTCGCCATGACGTTTGCCTCTGTCCTAGAATCGTACCAGTAGTAGAAGCTATGACTAATATTGTTATCGCTGATATGATTCTTAGAAACAGATGCAGCAAATGAACGAAGTCCGACGCAAGTCTCGGGGGAGCGTTCGTTCTCATAAGGTATCGCAATTGGATTTAATACCCCTAATACAACCTGAAGGCCGGGGTATTCAATCCTCCGCAGGAATAAAAGTCAATTCAGTTTTATATTCCCAGTTAGATTGAGGAAAAAATGAAAATAAAAGATATAAAACCCAACAGAAAAACTGTATTCAGATTACTAGAATCCGCTGGCTGCACTGTGGTTCTTGCGTTTGCAATAACAACAGGAATAAGAACATATACTCTTCACAAACCAGTCATAACTGCCCCACTTTCAGAGCAACAGAAAGCTGAACTGGAACTTGCACTTGATGAACAATATCCAGAGCGAAGTAACTTACTAAGGAATCTTCCTTATCCTGTAAAGCCTGCAACCCTGGATATTGGAGCAAAATCCGCAATTGCAATAGATAAAGCCAACGGATGCGTTCTTTACGAAAAAAATGCAGATGAAATAATTCCACCGGCCAGCATGACAAAGCTGGTAGTTCTTTACGTAGTTTTTCAGGAAATTGCTACTGGCCGTATTTCTCTAACAGATCAGGTACCACTTCCTCCTGAAACCTGGGCATGCAATATGCCTCCTCATTCCTCGCTTATGTTTCTGGGAAAAAATCAGATTGTTACTCTTGAAGAAATTATGCTAGGTTCTGCTATCTGCTCTGGAAACGATGCCGCTTATGCAATTGCAAATTATGTTGCAGGCGGCATGGAAAATTTTATAGAGCGAATGAACAAGGAAGTTCAACTTTTAGGGCTTTCCCACACTCACTTTGTAGAAGCTAGCGGTTACAGCGAAAAGAACACAACTACAGCCCGAGAAATGGCTGCTTTTGCTCGTGTATATTTAAACCGCTATCCAGAAGCCATTTACAAATTTCATTCAAAACTGTCTTTCACTTATCCTCAGGAACATAATCTTCCATGGGAAGATAAAGCCTTACCAAAAACACAGGATTTTTCCCACGGATTACCAGAACGCATTACAATGCCAATATATCAGAAAAATACAAATCCTCTTCTTGGAATTCTTGAAGGCTGCGACGGACTTAAAACTGGTTACATTGAAGAAAGCGGTTACAATCTGGCACTTACAGTAAAGAGAGATAACACCAGAATTATCAGCATAACGATGGGTGGACAAGGAAATAATACAGCAGAAGGTCAGGCAGGCAGAATTCACGACGGAACAGAAATAATGGAATGGGCATTCGCAACTTTTAAGGATTACAAAAATCCTATGCTTTTCAGGAAATACAGCATTCCTTTAATCTGCTCCAGCGCTCAGCGAATAAATCTTATTCCAGCATATGAACCAGAAGCTCTTACAGTTCCAATCGTTGCTTCTAAAAACAAAGAAAATCCTCTTGAAGACGTAAAAATAAATCTTGTTTTGCCAGAAAAAATGAAAGGTAAGACTGTAGCAGGCGAAAAATGCGGAGCAATCGAATACTGGATGGGCGAGCATCTTCTTGAATCTATTCCGCTTATTTGCGAAAAGTCAGAAAAAAAGGCGAACTTCTGGATAAGTGCCGCAGATATGCTCGCCTCGCTAACTTTATAATTGTTCCTTCAAATATCGCACTGGAACAATATCAAACCCCGCATCCAGAATTGCACTCAAAAGCAAATCAAGACTGTCGTACAGATAACTTTCTCTTGTACCATTTGAAAGTCCTACTGTCACAGGAACGATTCCTCCTCCGTTAGATTTAAGGTGCTTCATGTAAACATCAATTATCTCAGAAGGAGATACATATTTTCCTTTTCCGTTCACAACATCTTCAAGAGAAACTGAATCTCTTACGCCAAGAAACGGCATAATGTAAGCATACCCGGCATTTTTACCAGCTTCTATAATTTTATCAGTTCCTTCATAAAAAGGATCATGCCACATCAATGAAAGTTCTTTTTTTGTACATGCAAAATATTCATCTTCATTTCGTGCAAGGCCACGCCGTATATAATTTTCATCAATTACAAAACCGGACTGCGTCAATTTTGATTTTGTAAAGAACATTGATGCAACTTCATTCTTTGATACAGAAATCTGTCGTGTTTCATTTGGATAACGACGGATAAATTCCCCGTTAATGAAAACTGTACCGGTAACATTATAAAGTCCCATTTCATAAAGAATGCGGGTCAAACCGTCTGCGTTGTCATAAGCATCAAATACTAAAGCAACCTTTTTCTTTTCTTCGATTTTTTTTGTACTTTCTGAATAAACAGGATTTGTAACAGCTTTTCCTGTTAAAGTGCGCACATACAATGCATTTTCATAATTTTTATTCGGAGTGTCGCCGCAGAAAAGACGGTATCTTCCGTTTCTAGAACTGTTTATATGCTTTTCCTGGAGCCCCATAGACTTCCAGATTCTCGTTGCCGGGTCAAAGGCATAGGCATAACCATTGCCTGCTTCTGCAATAATTCGTCCAGATGCACCATCCCAATAACCATTGAACGCAGAAGAAGCCATCACTGCATCAGAATATGAATCAAAAATATTCCACTTTCTGATAGTTTTTGAGCCTCCAATATAAAGCGTATCAAGATTTACCCACGCAATTGAATAGACCTGCTCTCCTGTAAGGTCAGCAAGTTTTTTCCAGGTTGTCGTATCATAAACGTGAACAGTTGAACCAGAACTAAAAGCACATTTTGACTTATCCTTTGAAAGGATTGGAAGTCCTGAATCTTCAACTTCAATGATTTTTGTAAGATGCTGATCCAAACGGTAAACCGATGATACAATCTTATCGCTATTGTAAGGAAGACTTCGAGTCCAGATAAATGGAGTCTGATTTGAAGTCCACATAATTTCTGCTTCAAGAAGAGAAGATTTTAAATCAAAAAAAGGACCAGAATAGATTACATCAAAAAAGTCGTAATTCTGGCTGTTTATTCCGTAATATGTAAAAGTTTTTCCATTCTGAATAAAAACAAATGCAGAAACTTCATCATTTACGCTGAAAGTATCACGACTGGAAACAAACTGACTTGGAAGACGACCGATTGCTGTTCCTTTTCCGATAATGTTTGAATACAATCCCAAAGTATAAAGTTCTTTTGCGTTTATACGATAAACCAGGTCCCTGTCAATATAAATCAAATATTTTCCGTCTGCCCAGTTTACAGCATTTATAGTTCCTTCACAAATAAGACGATATTCTTCACTGACTTCTACACCGCGCATAAGTGCATCCGGGTTACAGAAATAAATATTTCCATCTTTTGCGTATACAAAAACAGAACTGTCACTGAGCCACTTTACTGGAATAGATTCATAACTAAAGCTTGATTTTTCATCCAAAACAATTTTTTTATCTCGTTCTACACTTTCAAGAATAAGACGGCCTGTTGCATAACCTGTCTTTTCTGAATAACATAGCCATTTGCCGTCAGGACTTACGCTCATAGGAGCCAGACGCATGGAATTCAATGGAATTTTTGTAGTAAATTTTCTCCAGTTAAATTCTTTTGTTTTTGTATTCATCCAGGCAATTCCGTAACGGTTTCTTATCTGAAGAATTGAACCGTTTGCAAGCATTTCCATTTTTTCTGGAAAACAGGTAACCATTTCTGGATCACCGCTCATAACGCCATTCTTTATGTCTGCTTTAAACAAGGATCTATATGAAATAGTTCCAGGCAGTTCATGGCGTACAGTATAAAGAACCTCATCTTTTTCATTTATATCTGCATCGCCAAATTTAATACCGGCATGACATAATCCAACAGAGAAAAACAAAATAAAAAATACAAAAAATGCCGACTCTTTTAATTTCATCTATGCAACTCCGCGCTTAAAACAAGAACATCCAGTTCCTGTTCAAGTTCATTAAGCTGTTTTTCAACTGCCCTGAACTGCTGATTCCTATATTCTCTATGCATTTTAGAATATCTTTCGTATATCATATCGAAATATTTCTGGCTTTGATTAATCGATTTTTCGCCACACCAGGGGCAATATGCAAAATCCTTTTCAATATCACGTCCGCAACCGTTACAAATCGCTTTCATTTTTTTCCTTTCCTATAAAAATTTAAAAATTATTTTTAACTAGCTTTATTTTATTAATGTCATAGGATCAACAAGTTTTCCATTTTTATAAACTGTAAAATGAAGATGAGGTCCAGTTGAATAACCTGTTGAACCAACAAGCCCGATTCTGGTACCCTGACTCACACGCTGACCTTTTTTTGCAATAATCATAGACATGTGTCCATACAAAGACTGATATCCGTTAGCATGCTTAATAATTACATAATTACCAAAAACAGGATTTACACCAGTAAATGCTACAGTACCGCTGGCAGTTGCGGAAATCGGTGTTCCTGTAGGACAAGCCATATCAATACCCGTATGATTTGATCTTGCACCAGAAAATGGATCTGCTCTAGGACCAAATCTACTTGTAAGTCTGTATTTTGCAGAAATCGGACATTTGAACATTTCACCCATAGCCTGCTGAAGCTTTGACATATCCATTTTTGCACCAGGAATAAAAAGAGTTTGACCGGCATGCAAAACTGCTGAATCAAGATCATTAACATCCAGCAAATCTTCTATAGTTACACCAAATCTTGTAGAAAGACCAGCCAGAGTGTTTCCTTTCTGAACAGTATAAACAAGCCCGTCAATGGATGGAATTTTAAGCTTCTGGCCAGAACACAAAGTCCTTACATTATCTATGTCATTTACAGCAATCAGAGTAGAAATATTTTTTAATCCAAATTTTTTTGTAATTCCGCTGATAGTATCTCCTGGTTGAACTCTATAATTTACAAATGTAACAGGTTTTCTGAAAAGTTTTTCCAGTTCGCTTTCAGAAAGAGCTTTTTCACCTGTTAAAGTTCCATCCAGAGAATACTCCTGTGTTTCCTCAAGAACAAAATCATTCATAACTTTTCCTAAAATTTCCATTTCGGAATTATATGAATCTTCAAAAGGAACTACAGAAGCTAATGTCTGAATATAACTATGAATTTTTACAGAAACAACACAGATTAGTATCAAAAAAGCTAATACTCCAGTTCCTGTTATAATCTTTCTGGCATTACTTAATAGAAAATCACAAAACCTTCCTGCAGATGAAAGGAAACGACTGATTTCAGATAAATCAATATTACATCCACGATTTTTTGCAATTGAAGATGATACTTCCGGAAATTCACCTGGAATGTTCAAAAAGCGTGAATTTGATTTATGAGACGCCTTACTTTTGAATATTTTTTTTAAGTTTTCCAGCTGATTTGCAAGAATATGGGTTAAATTATCTGTTTTTGAATTATTGTATCCTACGTAACTAACTATTTCCATACGTAGACTATCGACAGAAAAAGTATAGCATATTAGAATATCTTTAAATTTAAGATATGAAAAAATCAACTGTTACTTTTTCTCCATTTCTATATATTATTTCCGGAATAATAATCGGATTTTTTTTAAAATTCTTTGTTTTTGATATACTGCATATCTCTGGACACTCAATGGAACCTACCTTTATGAATAATGACTCTGTTGTAGTTTTTAAACTGGCTTACGGGATTCCTTCCCCATCTAGAAATTCCTTCTTGCTCCAATGGGCTGTTCCAAAAAGAAATGATATAGTTATTTTCTTACATGACAATAAAATAGTAACAAAACGCTGCATAGCAGTTTCTGGTGACCAACTAGATTTTTCAACAAATTCGGGTTATATTTTAACTGTAAACGACAAAAATATTTTTCTGACTCCGCAAGAATATGAAAAAATGAATAATTACGAAAAAGTTCCAGAAGGCTATGTACTTGTACTAGGAGATAACCTTTCAGATTCAGTGGATTCAAGAGATTATGGATTTGTTTCAGTAAAAAATATAACAGGAAAAATTATAAGTCGATGAATGAATATTTCAAAAAGCCAGCGTTAATTTCCTTTTTGGTTTTTATACTTGTTTTCTTCATTTATGTTTTTTCAAAATATGCAGCGCTGGCATATACTCCAATGAACAAAATTGTCTCAAATGTTCAGCAGGTTGAACGGGGTTCCATTGTAGACAGAAACGGAAAACCACTTGCTGTTCAGACAAATTTCTATCATGTTGGAGTTACTCCCCATCTCATAAAAAACAAAGAGCTGTTTGCACAGAATGTTTCCGGACCATTAGGAATGAAAGCTGAAGAAGTTTATAATATTATTACTCAATCAGATAAAGCCAGTTTTGTTTTTCTTAAAAAAAAGGTTGATCAAACCGTTTATACGGAATTAAAAAAAATAACAAGCGAGAACAATTATCTTTACGTCGCTTTTGACAAGATTCCTGGTCGTGTATATCCAGAAAACGCTCTTGCAAGTCAATTAATCGGATACATGGGTGAGGAAGGAAAAGGTCTTGCAGGAATAGAATATTCCATGCAGGAACAGCTGCAGCCTTCTCCAAATGAAAACGGAACAAAGAATCTTCACGGCAGAAACGTATATCTTACTATTGATGCTAATCTTCAGTACAAGCTTGAAGAAATAGCCAGAGAAACAATGGAAACCACACAGGCAGAAAGCATGATGCTGATTGCCAGTGAAGCGAATTCTGGAGAAATTCTAAGTTATATAAGTTATCCTTCTGCAAATTTAAACGAATATAATTTTGCAGATACAGAACAAACAATTGACAGACCAGCTATGACTGCATACGAGCCTGGTTCTGTTTTTAAAATCTTTACAGTTGCTTCCATGTATGATGCAGGTTTAATAAAGGCTAGCGACAGTTTTCTATGTGACGGCGTTTTTGAAAACAGAATACGTGGTGGCGAAACAATAAGAATCAAATGTCTTGAGCATCACGGCTGGATTACACCAAGAGAAGCTCTCAAATACTCATGCAATGATGCTTTAGCCCAAATTGCCAGCCGAACAACAGATGAAAACTTCATGGAAATGGTTCGAAAACTTGGATTTGGGCAGCGCACAGGTATAGAACTGCCAAGTGAAACTTCTGGCTCTGTAAAAGATGTTAATAGCCGATTGTGGTCTGCTCGTTCAAAACCAACAATTGCTATAGGGCAGGAAATTTCCGTTTCTGCACTACAGATGATTCAAGCAGCAAGCGCAATTGCAAATGGCGGAATTCCTGTAAAACCTGCAGTTGTAAAGCGTATTACTAACAGAGACGGCTCAATATACTACGAACACAAACCAGAACTTAAAGAGCGTATTTTCAAAGAAGGTACCGCATCTTATCTTTTAAGCTGTATGGAAACCACAGCAACATCTGGAACAGGTAGTCGTGCACACTTAAATGATATTTCCATCGGTGTAAAAACTGGTACTGCCCAAATGGCAGATAAAATTACTGGCGGCTACTCCACAACAGACTTTCTTTCTAACTGTATGGCTATTTTTCCTATCGAAGAACCTCAGATAATTCTATATATTGTCGTAGTAAAAGCTAAAGGTGAAACTTATGCCGGACGAATTGTAGCTCCTGTAATTGCAAAAGCTGCAGACGTAATTATAGACCATTTAGGACTAAGTCGAGGCGATGCAGCATCGCTTGAACATAACGGTAAAATTACAATTTCTTCTGCTAAACCTGTTAATGTTGGCACTGTACTCCCGGATTTCACCGGAATGTCAATGAGAGAATTACTGCCTTTATTTAACAGAAAAGACCTTAATATAAAAATAAACGGCTCTGGCTGGGTAAAAGAACAAACTCCTGAACCTGGTACACCAATCACGGAGAATATGGTAATTGAACTTAATCTGGAATAAAAACATACAACTGTTTGAAAAACGTTTTCCACAGCTTTGTGAGCTTATAGCTGACCATATTTCTTTCTTCAAAAAATTTGCAGGAACAGATGATGAAATCAATCTTTATCCGTTCTGGAAAATTTCAGAATCAAAAATTCACACTCCCATTGCAGAAGAAAACGGACTGCGACTTCATTCTGCGTACAATCCCATTCGTGAAAGTGACAGTTTTATTACATCTCAATCAGATAAAATCAGTGAAAAAGAATCCATTGTTTTTCTTGGAATGGGACTAGGATATCCGGTAATATCCGCATGTGAAAAATTTCAGAAAAAAACAATTATTATAATTGAACCTGATATAAATCATTTTTTAGCAGCTCTTCTGCTTATGGATTTTGAAAAAGTTTTTTCCCACACAAATATAATTATTGCTCTTTCCAGTACTCCAGAACAAACTTTAACACTAATAAATCAATATTCCGTTGAAAACAGTATTTTCATTTCCATGAATGCCCATCAGACACATAACAAAGCTTATTTTGATACTGTTACAGAACTTATTGAAAGAAATCGCAAAAAGGAACAGATAAATAGCGCAACTTTAAAAAAATTCGGAAAATTATGGCACAAAAACTGTTCTAAAAATATAACCGTTGCAAAAACGCTTAATGGCGTTATAACGCAGAAAAACAAATTTAAAGGAAAGCCTTTTTTACTGGTTGCAGCAGGTCCATCTCTGGAAACACTTCTGCCTCATCTGCCGGAATTAAAAAAAAGAATGATTATAGTTTGTGTAGATACCGCGTTAAAAGCATGTCTACGGGCTAAAACCGAACCAGATTTTATTGTTTTAACTGATCCTCAATATTGGGCATACAGACATATTGCAGGCTTAAAATCTCCCTCCAGCGTATTAGTTACAGAACTTGCAGCATACCCTGCAGTTTTCAAATTTGAATGTAAAAAAATATTACTATGCAACTCGCAAGTACCAATGGCAAAAGATTATTCACTAGAAGAAAAAGGAGATTTAGGAGCAGGCGGTTCTGTAGCCAGTTCTGCCTTTAATCTATGTGTTTTGTGCGGTGCCAGCGAAATTTATGCAATAGGACTGGATTTATCGTTTCCTTTCCGACAAACACACATCAAGGGCAGCACTTTCGAAGAAAATGTTCATACTGTTTCCTCAAGAATAAAGACTGCAGAAACATCATCAATGCCAATGCTTTTTTCCGGAAATGCCTGCCTTTCTACAGATTATAACAACAAACCCGTTTTGACCGATCAAAAAATGAAAATGTTTGCATGGTGGTTTGAAAGTAGAATTGCAGAGCTGCCATATATAAAGACATTAACTCTTGCTCCACAAGGTCTTAAAATCCCTGGAATAAAGCCTTCTACCACTGATTATTTAATGACTTTAATAAAATTTCGTTAATTCTATTATAATTTGCTAAAGAAAAAAAAATAAACTCCGATATTTAAAATGTCGCAACACTACAGACGGAATAAATCGACATCCAGACGCCTGTAAGAATTGTGCCTTCTTAAAAAACTTGAAAAATGTGTGAGATTTTTCAAGTTTTTTTTATTTAACGCCGATACTCTAAGGGGAGTATTTTAATGAGCACGGTTAAGTTGGAAAATTTAAAATCAGATCTCTCTTTTAACGGTGATTTGCAGCTTGATAAAAATTTTATCTTATTGCCAGCAAAAGCTGTTGTTTCTGATGACCTTATAAAAGTATTGACCGACTGGAATTTTACTGAATTCCAGTGTTCAGAAGAAGTCCCAGATTTTTCAATTTCTCAGGAAAAAAAGCAAGACACTAAAGCATCATCTGAAAGTAAAGTATCCACTTTAAAAGATTCAGTAAAACAAGCTCTTGCGAAAGCAAAAACTTCTGAGTGGATTAGCACAGAACGTTCAAAAATGAATTCTGTTCAGACCGTATACAACGAATACATGAATTACATCAATAGTGTTTATACTCATTATGCTACTCACAAAAAAATTGATTTTCAGGAACTTTCTGACACAGTAAAAGACTTGTGCGTTTTTATTAAAGACAACAAACGCTATGTTTTACGTATTACGCCATCTGCAGAGGCAAGAAGCAAGAATTTTCTGGTAATTCACTCAATGAGGTCAACGGTTCTTGCTATTACTGTTGGACTTGAACTTCACATGGCTCTTTCAAAACTCATCGAACTCGGGATTTCCTGCATTCTCCATGAAATTGGAATGCTTCGTCTGCCTCCTCAGCTTTATATGACAGACAGGCCTTTAACAGCCGCAGAAAGAGCTCAGATTATGACCCATCCCCATACAGGTTTCAACATTCTTAAAGATCTTGAATTCCCATTAAGTATACTTTTAGGTGTTCTTGAACATCATGAAAAAGAAAACGGGCTTGGCTATCCTCGTCATCTTCCTGGGAATAAAATCACAACTTATGCAAAAATAATTTCTGTAGCCTGTTCTTTTGAAGCGATTACTGCGCCACGTGAATACAAATCTGAACGCACTACTTTTGATGCCATGGTTGAAATGCTTAAAAATCCAAACGGACAGTACGATTCAACAGTTATTAAAGCATTGCTATACAGTCTTTCCCTATACCCTATTGGAGCTTACGTATGTCTCCAGAATGGAAAAATCGGAATTGTAACAGATGTATCTCCAAACAATCCTAAAAATCCAATTGTGCAGCTGGCAAAAGAACGTAACGAAGACGGAACAGTTAAAGCAATTCAAACAGATGATAACCAGAACAGAATCGTAAGAGTGCTTTCTAAAGAAGAACAACAACAGGTTCAGAAGGATATGGAACAAGCTCACGAAATGCGCAAACTTACACGAGCCTTAGAAGCAGCAAAAGAAGAAGAGGATACAAAATCCGGAGGATTTTCGTCTGTAGATTTAAGTGAATTTGCTTGAAATTAGTTGAAAAACTGACGTATTTTTTCAACATCTTTATGAAAATTATCATCAATTACAGGCGGATGATCGTTAAAATAAAGAATCTGATCAAGCTCATCCTGATTTTCTACGCCCCAGATTGGAATCACGTTTTCATACTGATGCAAAAAACCGTAAGCCAGCGGAATGTTTGAAACGATTCCACCACACAAAGGCTGCATGGCAATAAATCCAACATCGTTCTGGTCGCAAAGCATAACCAGCTGACGGGTTTCATCTGAACTTAACATACTGAAAGGAAATTGAAGAGTGTCATAAAGTCCGCTCAAAACGGCTCTTTCTGCTACATCAAGATCTTGTGTGGCAATTCCAATTGCTTTGATTTTTCCTGATTCTTTTAACTGTTTAAGCGCATTGTATACGCCGTCTCTGCCATTTAAATCCGGCATAAAAGAATCTGATTCGTACTGATATAAATCAATGGAATCTGTGTGCATTATACTAAGACTGGCTTCAAAATCGCTGAAAACTTCTGTTCCGCTCTGAGCTGAAGTTTTTGTGGCAACCATAACATTGTTACGAATATCTCCAATTGCATCACCCAAAAGCTTTTCGCACTCCGGAGTTGTACGGGATGTATCAAAAAAATTGATTCCCTGCTCGTAGGCACTTCTGACAAGCTGAGCTGATTTTTCATCATCACCTGCAGCAGTAAGATTCATTGCTCCCATTGCAACACGGGAAATCATAAGATTTGATCTGCCAAGTCTAACGTATTCCATTGAAAATTACCTCCGTGCTTTTTTCATAACTGACTTCTCTACTAGTTATCAAAAAAAGCAGGGAACTACCCCATAAAGCGTTACACTTTCAAGGCAGTCCCTGTTTTAATTAACGGTCTGTTCTTACAACAGGTTTGTAATTTTTAATTGCTTTCTGAATGAAAGGTACAAGATCATCCAAAGCAACGCGTTCCTGTTCCATTGAATCACGGAAACGAACAGTAACAGTTCCAAAAAGTTCATTTGCGGAACCGTCTTCTTTCTTTTCGTTGATTGTATCATAGTCAACAGTTACACAGAATGGAGTACCAACCTCATCCTGACGGCGGTAACGTTTTCCAACAGTACCAGAAACATCAAAATCAGTTACAAAATCTTCTTTAAGAATATGCTGGATTTCTTTTGCTTTTTCTGCAAGACCGTCTTTCTTCATCAATGGAAGAACAGCAACAGTTATAGGAGCAAGGCGTGGATCAAGGTGAAGAACTGTTCTGAAATCTTCCTGTCCGTCTTTTCCTACATTTTCTTCTTCGTAAGCTTCACAAAGGAACATAAGGAAGTTGCGGTTAAGACCCGCAGATGTTTCGATTACGTATGGAACGTACTTCTTGTTTCCGTCTTCCTGATCCATGTAGCTCATGTCTTTCTTAGAGAACTTCATGTGCTGGGAAAGGTCAAAGTCTGTACGGCTGTGGATACCTTCAACTTCTTCAAAACCGATTGGGAAGTTATATGTAACATCGTAAGCATCTTTTGCATAGTGAGCAAGTTTATCGTGATGATGCCATTTAAGATTTTTTTCTGAAATACCATATTTCAAATAGAACTGCCAACGATCTTTTCTCCAACGGTCAAAAGTTTCATCTTCAGTTCCTGGTTTACAGAAATATTCCATTTCCATCTGTTCAAATTCACAAGTACGGAAAATAAAGTTCTTGAAAATAATTTCATTACGGAAAGATTTACCAACTTGAGCAACACCAAAAGGAACTTTCATACGATTTGACTGACAAATACTTTTGAAATCTGTAAAAATTCCCTGACAAGTTTCTGGACGAAGATAAATAATAGAAGTGTCAGAAGCAACTGGTCCTAAGTGTGTTTTAAACATAAGATTAAATTCACGAACATCTGTATATTTATGTTTTCCACAAGTTGGACAATTAATTCCTTTTTCTTCAATAAAAGCCTTCATTTCTGCGTGGCTCATTGTATCAATTGGTTTTTCAGGTGTAATATTGTGTGATTCACAGAATTCTTCAATAAGATTATCTGCTCTAAAACGAGCGTTACATTCTGTACAGTCAATCATAGGGTCAGAGAAGTGTGCAACGTGTCCACTTGCTTCCCAAGTTGTATGATGCTGGAAAATAGCAGAATCAAGACCTACAACATCATCATGAAGTTGTGTCATTTCTTTCCACCATGCATTCTGTATATTTCTTTTAAAGTCTACCCCAAGTGGACCATAGTCCCAAGCACCAGCTTGACCACCATAAATTTCGCTTGCTTGATAAACAAAACCACGTCTTTTACAAAGACTAATGATTTTATCCATAGTACATTTGTGATTGTCTTTTTCTGTTGACATAAAAAACTCCTATCGACACTGGATTGTGCCGTTCGACACTGGATTGTGCCACAAAATTGTAATTTATAGAGCATATCACAAATTTATATAACAGGCAAGCAGACCAATTTTCTGCAAATTTTATAAGATAAGCAAACTACAATAACTGAAAATCATATCTATTGTTAAATTCAATCAAAATGATTATATTAACAAATAGTTATAAAAATATTTTGGAGATATAAAAATGAAAATTGCAGTAACTTATGACAACGGACAGATTTTTCAACATTTTGGACATACAAAACAATTCAAAATTTATGAAATTGACAATGGAACAATCGTAAATTCAGAAATTGTAGATACAAACGGACAAGGACACGGTGCTTTAGCAGATTTTTTAAGCAATCACGAAGTCAAAACATTAATCTGCGGAGGTATTGGCGGTGGTGCAAAAACAGCTTTAGCAAATGCAGGAATTGCACTTTACGGTGGAGCAAATGGCAATGCTGATGAAGCAGTAAAAAATTTACTTTTGGGAAAATTATCCTACAATCCAAATGTACAATGCAATCATCACGGCAATCATGATGAACATCACAATTGTGCAAATCATTCATGCCACAAATAATTATTTATAAAGATACAAAAAGTTCTGTTATGCAGAATTAATTTTTC
>ERZ808026.88-NODE-88-length-17199-cov-3.599638_pt1 | contig 17199 bp, 14 predicted proteins | sample MGYA00380182_ERZ808026 | MGnify/ENA primary metagenome ERZ808026 (study PRJEB31490, sample SAMN06133376) | cow dung metagenome | isolation source: H9 | host: cow | place: China: Chengdu | collected 2015-05 ... | reverse complement strand
TCCAGCCAGCAGGCGTCAATGTGAATTTTGTACAGCAGGAAGAAAAGGTGATAAAGGTCCGCACTTATGAGAAAGGTGTAGAGGATGAGACTTTTGCGTGTGGAACCGGAATAGTCGCATCCTGCATTGCGGCTTATAACGAAGGCTTTGCTCCTACCTATATATATAAGGATGATTTCCGTGTGCGTTTCGATGTCTTGGCAAAGAGAGATCCGCTTGCAGTAGACTTCATTCCCGGGGACAGCGGTTCCGCAATGGATGTCTGGCTTACCGGACCTGCAGCATATGTGGCGGAGATAAATCTTTGATTTAAGGAAAAAGTGTTATTTTTGTAACGAAAATAAAATTGGAAAATGAAGAAGATAATTGTTTATATCATTGCTTTGGTTTCGCTCGTGTCTTGTCTTAATGGCCCGGGCTACACCTCGACATATCAGGTGATCGCTACATTTGATTATGGCACTGACGTCAAATTCCGCTCTGACAGCACATATTATGCAGGGCCGGAAAACATAGGCGTGGGATGGAACTATCTTGTGTTCTGTCAGAATGTAGACAAGTCAGGTGATTTCCTTGGAGGATTCAGACTTTCCCAGCTCGAGGGACAGATCAAACCACAGAAGGAGGAGGGTACTGATGCTCCGGAAGAGGAGGCAACTCCTCTCGATATGACCTGGAGGGTGCACAATGTGCCTCACAAGAATACCTATATGGTTTTCTGGCAGAGCGCAGAAGCTCCGGATCCGCATATCGCATTCTTTAATAAGCAGAACGGTACGTGTGCAGTCACTGCATGCTATGTCTGCAATACTGCAAAAGTTGCTGCTGAGGTAAAGGAAAAGTTTGAGCGCGGCGACAAACTTACGCTCAAGGCTACCGGATATCTTGATAAAAAAGAAACGGGATCAGCCGAGATCGCTCTTGCGGACTATACTCAGAATGACAAGAGCGGTGTTCCGAAGGATTCGATTGTAAGCGTATGGACTACATTCGACCTTACAAAACTTGGAACAGTCGATGAAGTCAAGTTCGAGATGCTGTCTGGTGACAAGGAAATTTCAAAGTATTTCTGCCTTGATGATTTCCTCGCGACTATTTCCCTTGAATATTAATACATTATTAACAACTTAAATGATTAATACTATGATTGGAATACTTGTATGGGTCCTCGGACTTATCTGCTGCATCTGGTGCATCAAGGATGTATGGTCAAAGAAGCTTGACACAGTAGTGAAAGTGCTTCTTACTATTGCACTTCTCGCATTCAGCTGGATTGGATTGGCTGTTTACTATTTCCTTCTTAGAAACAGACTCTAAAGAAGTCCTGCAGGAATCTGCATAATTATTTCCTGATTTTCCGGATCAACGGACAGGATAAGATCATGATGGAGCGGTAGCATTACTGCTCCATTTTCTGTATCAACCTCTATGCATGGGTTGTTCGGGATGTCGATGAACTCTGTGATTTCACCTACTTCTACCAGTCCATCTGCTTCTTCCATGTCTGGAATGCATGACGATGGCGTCAGAAGTATCCATCCTTCGAGGGCAGCGTAACCGTCCTCTTCAAGAGAGAGCTCAGGTGCGTTGTCATCCTCAATATATACCGCCTTTCCGGCGATTTCGTCCACATCTTCCTGGCAGCGTATGCCTGTCAGGTGGACCAGGGCTTTGGAATGTCCCCTTTTTACGAGTGATTCAATAAAGAAAGGAACCGGAAGTCCATCGAAAACGATGAACACCGGTTCCTTCAGGTTGATATCTTCAGGAGCGATCTCACGGAAACTCATAACGAGTTCCCCATCGGTACCGTTAGATTTCAAAACCTGAGCGATCTGCAGCATAGCAGAATTACGCCTCAGGGTTCTCAACTGACTCCTCTGCAGCAGCTTCTGCAGCGGCAGCCTCGGCAGCTGCGCGAGCAGCCTCCTCAGCCTCAGCCTTTCTCTTAGCGATAGCCTCAGCTCTCTCCTGATTTACCTTAGCCTCAGCCTCTGCAGCAGCCTTAACCTTTGCAGCAGCGTCCTTGCTAAGTCCCTCTTTCTTTGCGTTGATCTTCGCAGCCTTCTCAGACTTCCAAGCAGCGAGCTTTGCGTCAGCCTGCTCCTGAGTAAGAGCGCCCTTCTTTACACCTTCCTGGAGGTGCTTAGCGAGAAGAATACCCTCGTAAGAGAGGATACGCTTTGCTGTAAGGGTAGGCTGTGCACCTACGTTAAGCCATGCAAGTGCGCGCTCGTTGTTGAGAACGATAGTTGCAGGGTTTGTGTTAGGGTTGTAAGAGCCGATCTGCTCGATGAAACGACCATCGCGAGGTGCGCGTGAGTCAGCCACAACAATGTGGAAGAATGCGAAATTCTTCTTTCCGTGGCGCTGAAGACGAATTTTAACAGCCATTGTGAATCTGTTTTAATAATTAATAAAAATTTACCTATGTTTTCCTACTCGAGGAAAATCGCGCAAAAGTATGAAATAATTCCTATATTTGCAACCGCACATTAAAAATTCTTAGAAATGAATAGACTGATACTCATAGTCTTTGTCCTTTTTGCTTATATTTCATCAGTTTCTGCCCAGGATGATCCTAATCTTTCGCCGGAAAGCATTCTTGGCGAGTATGAACTCCTGCATCAGGGTGAGTATGCCAAGGTAAGGATATCCCACGACACAGACAGTACATATATGGCACAGATATTCTGGATGGACGATATGTATGACAGACATGGAAATTTGCGTCGTGATTTCAGAAATCCGGACAAGAGCCTCCGTCAGGTTCCTTGTAATGAGATTGTGCTTATGAAAGGCCTCAAGTATGATTACGAAAAGAAAAGATGGAGCGGAACAGAAATTTATGACCCGATCAGAGGCCTCAGTTCAAATGTTACATGTGAGTTCAAGGCAGAGAAGGGACTGCGTGTCAGGATATTTTTCCTCTGTTTTGCGCAGACTTGCTGGTGGAAAAAGCTTGATTAGGCAGTTTTAACGGGAATTTTTGAACAAAATTCAACTTTTTTGAAGAAAAATATCGAAAAAGTTTGCAGTTGTAAAAATTGTGCGTATATTTGCAATCCCAAAACAAAGCGGTGGTGGTGAAATGGTAGACACGCTACTTTGAGGGGGTAGTGGGAGCAATCCTGTGCGAGTTCGAGTCTCGCCCACCGCACTCCATTTCACAAGAGGAAATTTCTTTCGAAATTTCCTCTTTTTTCTTTTACATCTCTCACAGTTTAGCTCTCAGAATCTCATCAGCCTTACGGCTCCTTTGATGCGGTATCTTGTCGATCTCACGAACAGCAGCCATTGTGCCAGGTAGTATGACACGAGTACCAGATAATTCCTGTAAGGTACCGGTTCCACAAATCTGTTCCACGCCAATATGAAATCCGAGAATACGAACAGCACTGCCCCAAGAGCATAGAGGCTGCTTCTCTGAAGAAGACCAAGTGTCAGCATTGTGCAGATGATTACAGCATAACAGCTCGCTCCGATTTTTTCAATTCCTGCTGGGGCTCCAGGCAGCACTTTCATGAATGTAACGCAGAGCAGAGCCGCTGCGCAGAAGAATACCATTGCCATGTAGCCTTTGGCTTTGCTTGTAAGCTTTCCGTCTGGCTCTACCTTATTTATATACCTTCTTATAAAGTATATTATAATCCATACGTGTGCGAGCGCAAAGAATCCCATCTGTCCGATGAAATTACCGCACGATCCCATGTAGTCTCCCAATGCTGAAAAAAGCATGGCAAGAGCCATCTGCCATGGAATGAGCCATAGTCCGGCAACAAATAGTGTGAACACCGGCAAGGCCAGCTTGTGGGGGATGTTGACCGGCAGGAAGAAAATTACTGCCAACGCTAAAAATAATCCGGATGTAATGAATACAAGAGGCTTGATCTTCTTTTCGTTTAGTCTGAATGTGGCCATAAGTGTAAAGTTTTCGCTAAGATAGTAATTTTTGACCTATTTATATATAAGGTTTCTTTCGTCATATTATTTGATGTGTCGCTGTTGAGGTTCTGCTTGCGCGGTATCTGTAATAAATTTTTATTTCTATATAGATTTTAAATATTAAACGTATTGCGATAATTGCTTACAATTTGTAATTGATTTCTTTTGTCTTTTGAAAATAATGTCATTTTTGAAAACTTAAATGCGTGATATTGAGCACTAAATATATCTTGCAGAAAGTTTGGATATTAAAATTTAATGTTCTAACTTAGCACTTCCGCGTTTCATTAAACTGTCGTTTGGTGGCGCATTAAAGGAAGTGTAGTGTAAGTACACCCTATAAATTCTATGTTTAACAACTAAAATCAACACTATGAAAAGAAACTTATTGTTGATGTTCGCCTTTCTCTTAGCGAGTATAGGCATCGCTTCGGCTCAGCAGACTATTACCGTTACAGGTACAGTCGTTGCCGAAAGTGACGGACAGCCCGTTGCCGGTGCATATGTTCTGGTAAACGGTACGACAATCGGTACGATTACCGATGCAGAGGGTAGATTTGGAATCAAGGCGGTTCCAGCAGATGCCAAGGAAATCATTGTTACATTCCTCGGAATGAGCACTGCTTCTGCAAAGGTGTCTACTGAGCCACTCCATATCGTGATGCACGAGGACGCCAGTGTTCTTGAAGGCGTAGTCGTGACAGGTATGCAGAAGATGGACAAACGACTCTTCACAGGTTCGACTGCAAAGGTCGATGCTGAAAAGGCTAAACTCGACGGTGTGCCGGAAATCAGCCGTGCACTCGAAGGCCGTGCATCAGGAGTCTCAGTCCAGAACGTATCAGGTACATTCGGTACCGCTCCAAAGATCCGCGTCCGCGGTGCTACCTCTATCTACGGTAGCTCTAAGCCTCTCTGGGTTGTGGACGGAGTAATCATGGAAGACGTTGTCGAGGTTGACGCTGACCAGCTCTCATCAGGAGACGCTACAACCCTTATCAGCTCGGCTATCGCAGGTCTCAACTCTGATGACATCGAGAGCTTCCAGATCCTCAAGGACGGTTCTGCAACATCTATCTATGGTGCACGTGCGATGGCAGGTGTGATCGTTGTAACCACAAAGAAGGGTTCAGCAGGTCGCAGCCGCATCAGCTACACCGGTGAGTTCACAACTCGTCTCGTTCCTTCTTATGCTGAGTTCAACATCATGAACTCTCAGGAGCAGATGAGCATCTACCGTGAGCTCGAGCAGAAGGGATGGCTCAACTACTCATCTGTGCCTAATGCAAGCCAGAGCGGTATCTACGGTAAGATGTATGACCTCATTACTGCAGGTAAACTTGCAAACACTGAGGCTGCGCGTAATGCTTACCTCCGTCAGGCTGAGTATCGTAACACTGACTGGTTCGACCTCCTCTTCAGCAACGCACTCTCACAGAACCACTCTGTCAGCCTTTCTTCAGGTACAGACAGATCACAGTACTATGCTTCAATCTCAGCAATGCTCGATCCAGGTTGGGCTAAGCAGAGCGGCGTTAACCGTTACACTGCAAACCTTAACGCTAACTACAATATCTTCAAGAAGCTCTCTTTCAATATGATCGCAAATGCATCATATCGTAAGCAGAAGGCTCCAGGAACACTTGCTTCAGGTACTGACGCTGTACGTGGTGAGGTTACCCGTGACTTCGATATCAACCCATACTCTTATGCGTTGAACACTTCTCGAGTTCTCGATCCTAACGAGTTCTACAAGAGAAACTACACTGACTTCAACATCATGCACGAGCTTGACAACAACTATATGGACTTCGACGTAGTTGACCTCAAGTTCCAGGGTGAGTTCAAGCTTAAGCCAATTGAGGGTCTTGAGTTCTCGGCTCTCGGTTCAGTGAAGTATTCTTCAACTGCTCAGCAGCACACTATCACTGACTATTCTAACCAGGCAATGGCTTATAGAGCAATGCCTACTACAACTATCCGTGACAACAACCCATTCCTTTACACTGATCCGGACAATCCGTATGCAGTTCCTGTAACTGTTCTTCCTGACGGTGGTATCTATGAGAGAACTGACTTCAGCATGCTTTCATATGACTTCCGTGCTACCGGTCAGTACAATAAGGAGTTCAATGGCGGTCACATCATGAATGTATTCGCCGGTATGGAGCTCAACCAGGTTCAGCGTCGTCAGACTTGGTTCCGCGGCTGGGGTCTCCAGTACTCTATGGGTGAGATTCCAAGATATGCATACGAGGTGTTCAAGAAGGGTGCTGAGGAGAATACACAGTACTATTCAATGCTGAATGCTCTCACTCGCAGTGTCGCTTTCTTCGCAAACGGTACTTATTCATATAAGGGACGTTATACAGTAAACGGTACTATCCGTTATGAGGGTACTAACCGTCTCGGTAAGACTACTTCAGCTCGTTGGCTCCCTACATGGAACGTAGCAGGTGCATGGAACATGCATGAGGAAGAGTGGCTCAAGAACGCTTGGCCTTATCTCTCATTCCTCTCACTCAAGGCTTCTTACTCACTTACAGCTGACCGCGGTCCAGCAAGCGTAACTAACTCGCGCGTTGTCATCAGAGCAACTAACCCTTGGCGCCCGATTGCAGGTGACGGTGAATCAGCACTCTACGTTTCTGACCTTGAGAACGCTGAGCTTACTTATGAGAAGAAGCATGAGCTTAACGTCGGTGCAGCATTCGGATTCTTTGACAACAGAATCAACATTGAGGCTGACTGGTACAAGCGTAACAACTATGACCTCATCGGTCCTGTAACTACTCAGGGTATCGGTGGTCAGGTGACTAAGCTCGGTAACGTTGCTTCAATGCAGTCTTCAGGTGTTGAGCTCACACTCTCTACCGTGAACATCAACAAGAAGAACTTCAAGTGGACAACCGACTTCATCTACTCACACGCTGAGAACAGAGTAACTTCACTCGAGAACCAGCAGCGCGTAATCGACCTCGTTGCAGGTACAGGTTTCGCACTCGAGGGTTATCCGGTACGTTCGGTATTCTCAATCCCTTACAGAGGCCTCAACTCAGAGGGTATCCCTACATTCCTCGACCAGAGCGGAAATGTTACCACTACAGGTATCTACTTCCAGGAGCGTGACAACATCGACTTCCTCGAGTACTCAGGTACTGCAGATCCTACAGACTTCGGTTCATTCGGTAACACATTCTCATTCTATGGCTTCAAGGTGAACGTATTCTTCACTTACTCATTCGGTAACGTGGTACGTATGGATCCTGTATTCAAGAGCTCTTACAGCGACCTCACAGCTATGCCTAAGGAGTTCAAGAACCGTTGGGTTGTTCCTGGAGACGAGAAGGTAACCGACATTCCTGTAATTTCTTCAAGAATGCAGAACTATCTTGATGGTAACCTTTCTTATGCTTACAACGCATACAACTACTCATCAGCACGTATCGCTAAGGGTGACTTCATCCGCCTCAAGGAGGTTTCACTCAGCTACGACTTCCCACAGAAATGGGTGAAGGCTATGAAGATGAACTCCCTCTCACTCAAGGTTCAGGGAACAAATCTCGCCCTCCTCTATGCTGACAAGAAGCTGAACGGTCAGGATCCTGAGTTCTTCAACACCGGTGGTGTTGCAACTCCACTTCCTAAGCAGTTCACTGTTACATTGAGAATTGGTCTGTAAACCTTTAAATTAAGAAATTATGAAAATTAAGAATATAACCCTTTTGATGCTGTCTTTCGCGTTTGCGCTGACATCCTGCAACGAATGGCTGGATGTTATGCCAGATAACCGCGCGGAAGTAGACACCGAGGAAAAGGTTGAGAAGCTTCTCGTGAGTGCTTATCCCGAGAACCCATATATCGTGATGGCAGAGCTTTCTTCAGACAATGTCGATGATTTCGGAGAAGACTCACCTTACACTCAAAGAATCTACACTCAGCTCTATCAGTGGACAGATGTGACAGAGTCTGACAATGAGGACCCTAAGTCAGTTTGGGGATCACACTATGGTGCTATCACCAATGCAAACCAGGCGATTGTTGCCATTAAGGAAATGGGTGCTGACACTCCAAGACTTAAGGCTGCTCTCGGTGAGGCTCTCCTCGCAAGAGCTTACAACCACTTCATGCTTGCAAGCCTTTTCTGCAAGGCATACAACCCTGCTACTGCAAATACTGATCTCGGTATTCCTTATATGGATGGTCCTGAGACTGAGCTCAACCCTAAGTACGAGCGTGGTACAGTAGCTGAAGTATATGCGGCTATCGAGAAGGACCTCCAGGAAGGTCTTCCACTCGTGAGCGATGCATTCTATTCAGTTCCTAAGTATCACTTCAATGAGAAGGCTGCCTATACTTTCGCTTCACGTTTCTACCTTAACTATGGTAAGTGGGATGAGTGTATCGAGTGCGCTAACAAGGTTCTCGGAACAGCTCCAGCTGAACTTCTCAGAGACATCACTTCACTTAAGGCTCTTCCAAGAGACCTTGACGTCGTTGGCCCTCAGTATAACAGCACTGCAGCAAAGAACAACTTCCTTCTCCAGACAGGATACTCTGCTCTTGGTCTTGTCTTTGGTCCATATAACTATGAGTCAAGAATCACTGGCGGTAACATGCTGATGCAGACAGAGCTCCTTAACAACGCTCCTTGGGGTGGATATGCTCCTACTGTTGGAAGCTATACCTATAGCAATATGTACAAGCTTAAGCCATATGTTTACGTTGCTACAGGATTCGACAAGACTATCTTCCCACGTCTTAACTATCTCTTCGAGTATAAAGACCCAGTTGCTGGTATCGGTTACCATCGTACCGTTTATGCAGCTCTTACTGCAGAGGAGGCTCTCCTTAACAGAGCTGAGGCTTATATCATGAAGGAGATGTATACAGAGGCTCTTGCAGACATGAACCTCTGGACTGCAAACAATCTTAATGCTTCTTACTGTGCTAATGTTACTCTTACTGAGGAGGTCATCACAACATGGGCAAACAGCATGGAGTACTACGCAGATGATGCACCTACTCCAAAGAAGGCTCTCAACCCAATCCTTGTTTCCTTCCCAGAGAACAGCAACATGGAGGCTTTCGTGCATGCAATTCTTTACATCCGTCGCGTAGAGTTCTATATGATGGGTATGAGATGGTTCGATGTTAAGCGTTACGGAATCGAGATTACAAGAAGAAAGCTTGGTACTACTCTTGAGGTTCTCGAGACTTACGACAGACTTGGCAAGGATGACCCAAGACGTGCTCTCCAGCTTCCTAAGGACGTGATCACAGCAGGTCTTACACCTAACCCTAGATAATGGACCAGTTAAATTGAATTTATATGAAAAAGTATATAAAATATTTGGCAATCGCTGCTTTTGCAGTCTTCGCGGCATCATGCCAGGAGAAGCCATTGGATCCAGATAGCCAGATCCTTGATTCTAAGGTAGAGCAGAACGAATTCGACCAGTGGCTGGTTACTAACTACATTGATACATACAACATCATGTTCAAGTATCGTATGGAGAAGAATGAGTCTGACTTCAACTATTGGCTCGTTCCTGCAACATACGAGAACTCAATCAAGATGGCTAAGCTTATGAAATTCCTCTGCTTGGAGCCTTACGATGAGATTACAGGCAGCAGGGAGTTTATCAAGAGCTACTATCCTAAGATGATCCACCTCGTGGGTTCAGGTGCTTACCGTAACAATGGTACTTTTGTTCTCGGTACTGCCGAGGGTGGTCTCAAGATCACTATGTATTTCGTAAACGAGATGCAGCTCGATCCTGATTACCTCAATGAGTACTACTTCAAGACTATGCACCATGAGTTTGCTCACATCCTCAACCAGACTAAGCCTTACTCTACTGACTTCAACGCTATCTCTGGTTCTGAGTATGTAACTGACACTTGGAGTGACGCTTGGGCAAGTGATGCTGAGGCCCAGAAGAGCGGATTCATCAGCCAGTATGCTTCTTCTGAGGCAGGTGAGGATTTCGTAGAGCTTCTCTCTATCTATGTTACAAATCCAGCTTCTTACTGGAACAACATTCTTAAGAACGCCGGAGCAGGTGCTGACATCATCAATGCGAAGTTTGAGATTGTCTACAATTACATGCTCAACTCTTGGAACATCGACCTCAACGAGCTTAGAGATGTAATCCAGGAGCGTCAGGCACAGATTGGAACACTTGATTTGGAAACTCTTAACTAAAACGAGGAATCATTATGAAAAAGATATATTTAGTCCTGCTTGCTGTCCTGGGAATGACTGTTACGTCATGTCTCATGGAAGAGAAGGAGCTCTTTGACAAGACTCCGGCAGAAAGAATGGAGGCTTATCTTGATGAGTATCAGTCTATTCTTACTTCGTCTGAGAATGGTTGGCTTCTTGAATACTACGCTGAGGAGAATCAGTCATATGGAGGTTATGCATATGTTTTGAAGTTCACAACAGCTGACGTGACTGCATGGTTCCAGCTTGCTTCTGATGTTGCAACTTCAGTGACCAGTCTCTATAAGATGACTCCGGATGATGGTCCGGTACTCGCTTTCGATATGTATAATGAGTATCTTCATTATTTTGCTACACCTGACGTGAGCAACTATGAGGCTCTTCATGGCGATTATGAGTTCCGCATTATAGGAAAGTCTGAAGATAATTCTGAGATTTATCTGAAGGGTAGAAGATCTGGTAACGCACTTAAGCTTGTTAAGTTCTCAGGTGATCCTGTAGAGTATCTTAACGGTTGTAATGCGGTTATGTCTGGAATGGCTTCTCCTGCTTACAAGATTGTTGTTAACGGAGTTGAGGGCAGTTGCTCACTTTCTTCAAATACCTTTACTTTCAACTATAATGTTACCGTAGGTGAAGGTGAGGAAGCAACTACAGAGTCTTTTGCTGGTTCTGCAGCAATGTGTTATACACCAGAAGGTGCTGTGTTCTACACTCCTGTAACAATTGATGGTGTTGAGTATGCAAATCTTGTATACAACCCTGCTGATCTTACTCTTTCAACAGAGGATGGTAAGGTTGTCATCTATCAGGTGATTCCACCGCTTAACGAGCAGTTTCTCAATGGTAACTGGTTCATCAAGTATAGCACACTCGGTCCTGAAGGTCAGTATTATTTTGATGCGATGAAGAAGCAGATTGATGCACTTCAAGAGGAACTTCAGTATGCATTCATCGGTTCTATGCTCTATCCAGGCAACTTCGGATTCCAGTTTATTTCTAACGGATACGGCGGATCACTTAATTTCGCTTATCAGCTTGAGGGTGAGGATGTAATTACTCTTCAGTTTGCGATGGCTGGTGCAGGTAATGGTGTTTGGTATCATAACAATGCAGGTTTCCATTATGCACTCCGTCCATTCGGATATGATAAAGCAAGAACATTCAAGCTTACTGCTGATGACATCAAGTCTCCAACTCAGATTACAATGGCTGAGGTTGATAACGAGGCAAACAATACAATCACTCTGTTTGCTGCTGAGATTGCTTATCCATATAACAACTAGTAGATTCTAGTTCAAGATAATTTCAATTTCCGCATCTTTCTTCGCGAAAGGTGCGGATTTTGTTTTTGGGCGTTTCCGTAGTGTAGTTAATAATTATTAAAGGAAACGTCTATGAAAACAGGCAGAGTCTTTTTGGCTGTCTTGTGTCTGCTGCTGTCTTTTCCGGCCTTTGCCCGACAGATTACAGTGACAGGCGAGATCAAGGATGCCGCGGATGGTAGCGGAATACCGTTTGCAGCCGTTCACATCAAGGGCACAATGATTGGTGTCAGTGCCGATTCTTATGGTAAATATTCTATTTCAGCCCCATCTGACGGGGTTCTTGTGTTTTCTTCTCTTGGCTATCTGTCTCAGGAAATACTTGTTGATGGACGGATGTCTATATCTGTTTCATTGCAGCCTGACAGCGAAATGCTTGACGAGACAATTGTAGTTGCTTTCGGAACATCCACGAAAGAGTCTTTTACAGGCTCCGCGGCTGTTGTCGGTGCCTCAGAGATTGCACGCGTGCAGTCTTCTGATGTCACAAGGGCCTTGGACGGCGTTGTGGCAGGAGTCCAGATGACTACGTCAACCGGTACTCTTGGCTCATCTCCCTCCATCAGAATCCGAGGAATCGGAACTATTTCGAACTCGGTAGAGAAGGAACCGCTTTATATAGTCGATGGAGTCCCTTATTCAGGAGACCTGAACAATCTCAATCCTGCTGACATTGAGTCGATGACGGTGCTTAAGGATGCGGCTTCCAATGCTCTTTATGGTGCGCGCGGTGCAAACGGTGTGATCATGATCACTACAAAGAAGGCCCGTGGCAGCGGGGCAACAGTTACCTTGGATGCAAAGCTTGGATGGAATACAAAGGCCCTTCAGAGTTATGAGACTATCTCAGATCCTGCAGAATATTATGAGATGCATTACATGGCTCTGTATAATTACTATGTGGATAAGCAGGGCCTGGCATCTCAGGACGCACATTTGCTTGCTGCAGAGAGGGTTGCGGGTCCGGTGCGCGATGGCGGCCTCGGTTATCAGGTCTTTTCTGTCCCTGAAGGCCAGCCTTTCATCGGTTCTGACGGAAGGGTCAATCCTTATGCGGTTCTGGGTAATAAGGTGAATTACAATGGCGGGGAATACCTTCTTATGCCTGATGACTGGATGAAGGAGGCCTATCGTCAGTCTATGAGACAGGAGTACAATGTCAGTGTTGCAGGTGGTGTAGATAAGGCTTCCTTTCTTGCGTCTTTCGGATACCTTAATAATAAAGGTATAATTGAAGGTGCCGATATGTATCGCTATACGGCCAGGATCAAGGCGGATTTCCAGGCCAAGGATTGGCTTAAGGTGGGAGCCAACGTGTCTTATACCAATTATAATTATAATAACGGCAACAGTGACGAGGGCAGTGCCGGTTCGGTCGGCAATGTCTTTGGCTTTGCTGCTTCAATGGCTCCGATCTATCCGGTCTATATCAGAGACGGGGCTGGAAATGTCATGAAAGACAGCAGGGGACTTCAGATGTATGATTTCGGCGACGGCAAGAATGCAGGAATGGTGCGTCCGAATGCGCCTAATGCCAATCCTCTCAGACTGATGACCCTTGACCGGAATGTGTCGGAGGGAAATGCTTTCACTGGTACGGCCTTCGCTGAAGTGAAGTTTCTGCAGGATTTTAAGTTTACGTTCAATGTGGGTACTGGAGTGGACGGACGCAGGCATACTTCCATGAACAATATGTATTATGGCCAGTTTGCCACCAATGGAGGAACTCTCTACAAGGAGCATGAGCAGAAATTCTACGTGAATCTGCAGCAGCTTCTAAGCTATGACAGGACTTTTGCAGATGTGCATAATCTGGGGCTTCTTCTCGGTCATGAGACGTACAGGATGAACAATGTAAGTGTGTCCGGCTACAAGACCAATATGTTTTCGATTGATAATCTGGAACTTGGTGGAGCCGTGATTGATGGTCAGCAGGCTGCGTCGTCAAGGTCGGAGTACAATAATGAAGGCTTTTTCTTTCGTGCTCAATATGACTATGCCGACAGAATATTCCTGAGCGGCTCGTACAGGCTTGATGCTTCTTCAAGATTCCATAAGGACCGCAGGTGGGGAAGCTTCTGGTCGTTCGGAGCCGGATGGCTCATAAACCATGAATCCTGGTTCAATGCCTATTGGGTGGATATGCTTAAGCTGAAGGCTTCTGCTGGTTCTCAGGGAAATGACGGAATACCGGACTATCTTTATGTCGACACCTATGAGATCTCCAACAATGAGGGAGAGGTTGCTGTGGCGTTCCGCACAAAGGGAAATCCTGACATCACCTGGGAAAAGAACTTCAACTTCAATGCAGGAGTGGATTTCGAGCTCTTCAGCGGCTGTCTTGGGGGATCGGTAGAGTATTTCTACAGGAAGACGTCAGATATGCTGTTCTTCTTCAATGTTCCTCTGTCTTTGGGATATACGGGCTACTACGATAATATAGGAGATATGAGGAACTCGGGAATCGAAGTTGCGTTTGATGCTGTCCTGCATAAGAGCAGCAGTGTCGAGTGGAGAGTGAATGCCAATCTCACCCATTACACCAATAAGATCACCATGCTTCCAGATGAACATAAAAGGATGGAAGCAGATGGACATTCCGGCTATCAGAGCGGAGGCAGGTATTATGGAGAAGGCTTGCCTATATATACCTTCTATATGCCGAAATATGCCGGAATCGAGGTCGATACAGGTCTGCCTATGTGGTATGCTGAAAAGGATGGTCAGACAGTTGTGACCACAGCATACTCAGAGGCTTCGAATTATCTTTGCGGAGATCCTACGCCGGATGTCTACGGAGGATTCGGCACGTCTATGGTGCTGGGCGCGTTCGACATCTCGATGCAGTTCAGTTATTCCGTGGGAGGACTTGTGTATGATTCGGGTTATGCTTCGCTGATGTCGCCGCCGGGAACTTCAACAGGAACCAATATTCACAGGAATATGCTGTTTGCCTGGACCCCTGAGAACAAGGAGGCTCCGATCCCGCGTTTCCAGTATCTGGATGAGAATATTGCGGCACAGTCGGACCGCTTCCTTACTGATGCAAGTTTTCTGAATTTCCAGAGTGCGCAGGTAGGATATACTTTGCCGCGCAGTCTTACCGAAAGATTCAATGTCAGCAGGATGAGGATATATGTCCTGTGCGACAATATTCACTATTGGTCGGCGCGAAAGGGTCTTGATCCGCGCTACAGTTTTACTGGAACAACGAATTATGCTGTGAATTCTCCGGTCAGGACCCTCTCGGGAGGCCTCAGCATCACTTTTTAGCGGGAGGATGAATTATGAAAAGAATATATATTGTAATGGTGTTTATGGCTTTGGCTGCAGCAGGATGCGTCAGCGAAAGTCTGCCTCAGGGAAATGTCCAGACGCAGGACCAGGTGTCTGAGTCTGAATCAGCACTCAAAGCTATGGCAAATGCCATCCCGGCATCCATGATGACCTCGGATGTTCTTGGATGGGTGGATGCCTATGGCGATCATACGGATTTCGGTATAGCCGGCATTCATCTCAGGACTGATTTCATGCTGGAAGACATGGTGACATCCGGAGACAATCCGTACTACAACCGCTTCTATGCCTATGTGATGAACCGGAGCCAGGGTGAACGATATATTTCCTGTGCATATTTCTGGCAGTGCTACTATAAATGGATAAAGGCGGCCAATGATATCATTTCATTGGTGGATCCCGAAGATGCGGCTCCTGAGGCTGTCGGTTATCTTGCTGCTGCATATGCATACAGAGCCATGTTCTATCTTGATCTTGCCCGTCTTTATGAACCGAAGGTAAATTCCTACACGGATGTGTCTTCAGTTCTTGGCCTGACAGTGCCGATTGTCACTGAGAATACCACTGAGCAGCAGGCCAAGAACAATCCCAGGGTTCCGAGGGAAAGGATGTATGAGTTCATTCTCTCAGACCTCGCTGCAGCAGAGAAGCTTATGGATCCGTCAGTCAGGAATTACACCTCGCCGACACTCGCTGCTGTCTACGGACTGTATGCAAGAGCTTGGCTTGAAATGGGTTATTGGAATGACGGGGACAGCCGAGCCGCATTCGCTAATGCGGCTGAATATGCGCGCAAGGCTATAGTGCAGAGCGGTAAGACACCTCTGACCCAGGCTCAATGGGAAGATCCCGTAAACGGGTTTAACAATGGCGCTGCTTGTGACTCATGGATATGGGGCCTTACAACTTCCAGCGAGAATACCATAAACATCATCACATTCACCGCTCACATATCTTCCGAGGGAACATGGGGATATGCGCCGTTGTCACAGATATGCGCATCAAAGAAATTCTACGATGCTGTCGCAGAAGGCGATTTCAGGAGAAATTCCTGGTTGGATCCACAATATCTTGCTGATCCGGAATCTGAAATCCCATATGCGTACAAGTTCTCCGGCAGCGATGCGGACAAAGTGAATTTTCTGAGAGGAACTGAAATGAATCCTCCTGCCGTGCCTTACCAGAACATAAAGTTCAGGCCTTATCAGGGGGAGTGCAGCGACTATGCTGTCGGCAATTGCGCCGATCATCCGCTGATGCGTGTGGAAGAAATGCAATTCATTGAAATGGAGGCAGTTGCACAAGTTGATCTTGGGGCAGCAAAGGCTCTGCTCGAAGGATTCATGGATAGCAGAGTTACTGATGGAAGTTATGCCTGCCAGGCGGATGATCTTCCGTCTTTCATTGATGAGATGCTGTTTCAGAAGAGAGTCGAATTCTGGGGTGAAGGCATTGTGTTCTATGATTACAAGCGTCTTGGAAAGGGCATTCTAAGAGGATATTCCGGAACTAATGAGGCTGCTGTGTATGCATTCAACAGTGACGGACGTTCTCCGCAGTGGAACATTGTCGTGACCAATGGTGAATTCCAGTACAATGCCGGAATTGATTCGTCGACAAATAATCCTGATCCGTCGGGTAAACTTGTCCTCTGGAACGGACAGTAATCCATTGAAATATCGACAGAAAATCGTAACTTTACCTCCCCGAACTATGCTTTGGGGAGGTGTGGTGTGCATAATTCTCTGGGTGTCAGAGAGTTGTGGCATCTGCTATGGTGTATTGAATACGCATAAGTAATTTATTAACAACATAAACGACCAATGAAAAAAATGAAATTTTTTCTTGCGGTATTGATGGCTCTGATCTCAAATCTGGCTATTGCCCAGAATCTGACTGTGACGGGTACTGTCAAGGATTCTTCGACTGGAGAGCCGGTTCCGTTTGCGGCGATCCAGCTTAAAGGTACAATGACAGGAGGAATGACGAATTGAAAAAACTTAATAATAAAGGATCTACTTTGGTATTGGTTATCATTGTACTTGCTATAGTAAGTGTATTTGCTGTAGTTGCACTTTCGATATCGCTATATAATTTCCAAATGAAGATTACCGATAAAAACGTGAAAGATAATTTTTATTCAGCTGAAACTGTTTTAGATCAGATATGTGTGGGATTGCAGGGGGATGTTTCAAAAGCCTATTCAGGTGCCTATTCTGAAGTTATGCAAAATTACAATTCAATTTCCGATGATGAAACAGCAGATATGAAAGAAGCAAGAAGAAATTTGGACCTGTTACAAGTGTTTTAACAATATTTAGAAATACGTATCCTGGTCTTTCTGTTTCAGGCAGTAGTTCTTCGTCTTCTTCACCATCAATATATGTATCTGTAACACCTTCG
>ERZ808026.87-NODE-87-length-17213-cov-3.527253_pt1 | contig 17213 bp, 22 predicted proteins | sample MGYA00380182_ERZ808026 | MGnify/ENA primary metagenome ERZ808026 (study PRJEB31490, sample SAMN06133376) | cow dung metagenome | isolation source: H9 | host: cow | place: China: Chengdu | collected 2015-05 ... | reverse complement strand
AATAGCACGCTTTAACATTTCAACACCATTATTATGAATGTCTCTTGCTTCTTCTACGTCAAAAATCAAATCACCATTTTTATCTATTGGAAGTTTTTGAACGATAATTTTTAACAATTTCTGCATTTGTTTTCTGCGGTCTAGGTCTTGCGCAGCGTCTAAATCTAATAATGCTGGAATGGCATTTACGAAAGTAGGAACATCACTACCATTTAAATTAAACTTAACTGTTTTACTTGGGTCTAATAAATACCAGCCATGGGTAGTGCGGTCAGACTGCACGTCCGGCAAGAGTTTTCCTTGCTTGTAAAGAACATATCCTTTTTTAAATTCATCTGGAAATAAATTTAAAATCCTCATGCGATAATTAATATCTCCAAAGGTATCAAAAAAGCGCATATTAAATTCTACTGCGGGAGCACCATTTACACTATACCTTGAACGACAATAACTCGCAGGTAATTGTTGTAAAATTACACTATCCGCAGACTCTACTTCATAACCGTAGTAGCAGCCATTTCTAATTACTTCCAAAGCAATATCGCCGCACAACTTTTTAATATAACTATTATCAAAATAATTTAAAATTTTAGAAAAATCTTTTAATACTTTTTCTTCTTTTACATTATCTTCATAAATCTCTGGCGCGATATACCAGTCATAGCGATATAAAAAAGCAAAGTAATTACAAATGCGTTCATAAACACCATTTAGATTATAATAAAAATTTGAAATGGCCCGCAATTCCGCAACATCATTATTTGCCAATGCTGACATGATATATTTTTTATCAGTGTAAGCATGTTTAGGCATACAAGTTTTTAAAGAGCCTAAATTAAGAACAGCATCTTCCAAAGACTTTACACCGACTTTAATCTTTTTATATTCAGTACCCTCTGGACCCAAAGCTGCGTATTCACGCATTCCGCCATCCATAATATTAAACCCTTTTTCATGAATTATCTCATTGCGGGTCTTTTGTTTTTCTTGTTGTTCCAAAACTCCACCTCCTTTTAATATCCTGCGAGGTTCATAATATAATCATATGAAATGAGGTGTTCGTCCGTATATGGAATTTCAATTAATCTAAATTCATGTAAAGCACAAAATCTTCGCTTTTGATTATCATTATATTGCTATTGATACAAACCACGTTTTCCGCCAAATTTCTAACTCGCTTCATAATGCTATTTTCCTTGATATTCAATAATAAAATCAATTTGACCATCATCATCGAATACCACAAAATCAAAGCGAAGAGGTCGTCCATTCGGGCTTCTTAAATCAGGAAAAATGTATTCCATTTTAAAATTTAATTCAGCTTCTGTTAAGATTTCTTCAATTTTAATTTCAGCACGGGAAGCTCTCAAAACAACCCCCTCCTTTCTTATTAATTCATAAACATCCAGTCTTTTGCGCTAAATTTCTTACGTTTCTTTTTATTATCTTCTTCTTGCTTAATATAATATAAACCATATTCAAAAGCAGAAAATTTATCTTTTCGTACACCACGATTTGCTTGTTTAAGGATAATATTAACACCTTCATTTTCCTCACGCAAATTCATCATTTCCTCTTTGAGTATGGAAGTTAAGGTAAATGGTTTTAAATATTCTGCCCTTTCTTCAGGCTTCATATTTTGACCAACTTTAGTACCCATTAACTTAACTTTCGCCACACGTTCATCAATAAGCATCTTAACTTTACCAGATGACAATTGGGAACGAGCATTCGCATGAGCTTCAGTGTTAATTGGAGCATTAGCTTTAATCTGATAAATTGCGTCCTGTTCGCAATTTACTGTTCTATATTTTTTATAATAGCCTTCATCATCGTTATAAACACCAAAGTCAGGGAAAGTATCTCCTGTATCTGGGTCAATCTATGGTTTAATTAAATAATCCAAAAGACCAATACCCATACCATTTGCGTCAATTACTAAACGACGAGCATTATATTTATAGAATAATTTTTTTAATTTAATAGACTAATCTTCAAAATGTTCATCTGAAAGAGTGTAAATATTTACTAAACTTTTAATAGATGAACCTTGCGGCTGAGGGGTGCATTTGAATACACAAACAACAGTATCGCAACCCTTACGACCAACGTCCGCAGACAAAATATAAAAACTAGCTTTGCTAGCTCTACCAGATGCTTCGTATTCAGGCTGTTTTAAAATACGATTTCTGTCAAATACTTCCGCATTAAAGAAAGCATCTTCAACAGTGCCAGACCATTTACTTTCATATTCTCTATCGAAAGAACTTTCATTAAAAGTTCCGTCCATTTTAAGGTCTCGAATAAAGTTTTTATCCAATAGCTTAACTAACACAGGAATGCGATAAGTACCACCAAGTATCATTGACTTTTCAGGTTTAACAATTTGCCAAACCAAAAGCTGAATGAGTTTATCATACAAAGTATTTTTTAACTTTGGACTATGTCATAATCTAAATATTTCCATTTGAAACCATGGGCTGTTTTTCTTCCATAAGTCCCTTTACAGACTTTGTCTATTCCTTGTCGAGTTGCCCCCATTGCTTCTGCGGCAGCAACCACTGAATCAAATACAGCAATAATATTATTATTTAAATCCATTTGAACTACTTTTCTATTAGAAGTTTTATAATTACCATTCTAATATTTATGTTTTTGATTATCAGAAGAAGTTATCCATTCTAAATTTTCCACTCTATTATCAGTGCGGTCTAAATTTAAATGATTAACTTCTCTTTTATTTTCAGGATTTGGTAGCCAATAAATAGCCACTAATCTATGAATATATCTTTTTTCAAATTTATTGCTTTCTTTCATTTTTAAAGATACTTGTTTGTAGCCATTTCCACTAATACCAGGATTTAAAATTTGACCACTTTTAGTATTTCTAATATTACCTAAATTAGAAACTTCATAATTAGTAGCTTCTTCAATATTTTTCCATAATTCCATAATATAAACCTCCATTAAGAATAAGTTTTCCTTGTCACAATATTATACAAATTATTACTTTTCCTTAAACAAAGGTTGTCCAAAAATTTTTAGACTCCTTGCGCTTCGATACAAGAATTTCACTTATACCTACTCCCTCGTCAGGGATAGTCTCTACACCTTCTGCTTATGCAGCTTGGCACGGCGTTAGCAAATGAGCTTTCACCGTTAGCAATGATAAAATATTATCATCACACCTCTTTTTGAGTTCACAAGGTTTTTCGATATGAGTCACCTCATAAAGCCCCTATGATAGTATTTTTTCACAAGGGAACGTATTTTTCCAGCCGGCAGTGGTAACATAAATCTAACTTTTATTTAACTATTCTTCTGGATGCGTCGAACCGTCCATGCACATACGTGAAACGTTCATAGTAGGAATAATAACTTCAGATAAGATGGTGCCATCGACACCAACACATTCTTCTACAAGTCCGCCATGTCTACGCTTACCACGAGAACTTTCTCTTGCGGCAATATTATCCATATATGAACCATTCTTAAACATAAATATACAATAATCTTTACTCTATCTGGTTTTACCAGGTCGCATATCCAATTCTCGTTGGAAAGCCGGAACTAGAGTACAAATTTCATCTACTTTTTCTTTTACGATACCAGCAGCCTGTTCCTTACCACCAGAAGTAATGAACAACTTACATCTTGGGTATAACACACATCGACACATCAAAACCATAACTGATAGGAATGATTTTGAGTAAGCACGAGGGAATACCATGTAAACATATTTATATCGCATTGCTGCACGTAAAAATACTCTCTAATAAAAATAAAACTTTAATTTTTTTTCAACATCTGGATTTCCACCATCTTGCAAGAAATCAATAAATAGATCTGGATATTCTCTCCAGAATGCTATGTATTCGCGCAAGGCTGGTTTAATAGCTTCAATACGTTCTTCAGAAAGGCCAATCTTTTTTCGACTTTGACTTACGGTTAATAAATCAGCTAAAGCCATTAGCTAAATACTCCGTCCTTAACTAATTCTAGTAATTGTTCATCGTCGATGTCGGCTTCTTCATCTTCTAATCGACGCAATTCCGCAAAGTCTTCATCTTTTAGATAAGCCTCTTGATCACTATCAAACAGCTCAGCTTCCAATGCCTCATCATCAGTTGCGGCATCGGCATCCATTTCAGCTTCTCTTTCTTTCTGAGCTTGAATGTCTTTAACTGCTTTCTCAATAAGAGTACCTAGATTGGTTTCTTCCATAATTAAAGTTTTTGTATAATTCTGTAAATCTTGTAAAGTACGATCAACCTTATCCTAAGGTTCATCAACATAATATCTTGGAATAAATCCATCGGCTTCGCATAAAGCTACAAGACTGCCAATACAGTCAACATATTCACCATTCTCAGCTTTATTCTGCGCCGCAGTGAATTTACCAGATTTCATTAGCTGGTCATACATCTTAACTGCCTTTTGGGCACCATCGATGTCACCAATATCTAATAACTAATTTGCTTTTAATGAGGTTTTGCAAACCATCTTTAATGTATCAAAGTGGCCGGCAGTTTGAATATCATAAGACTCAATCATCTCATTGTAAAGATTTTCAAGTGTAACCCATTCATCTGGGCGATAATTCTTACCCCATTTTAATCTTAAATAAATTTTGTCTTCATCGGTTAATTGCTAAACCAATTCATCAGATGCAATATCATTTTGCTAATCAAAATAATCTGACTCTCCAGCTGCTACAAAAGGATTTGGTTCCGGTTCTGCGGCAGACATTGCTGCATGATCATACACAACATTGTTTACGTCAGGAATTAAAGATTGCTTTTCCATAATGGTTTTAGTAATTTCCTGAGCATCATAACCTTGACGAGCCATTGCTTCTTTAGTTTCTTTGTCTTTTAATTCTTGAATAAATTCGGTGTCTTTCCAACGATATATGTTATATTGGTTAAGACGCATCTTTGCTAGGTAGCGACCAAAAATAGTCATACCTGTGACTTTACTGCGGTCTCTGCCATAGCTAGCCAACAATTTATTCCACTCATCTGGAATATAAGGTACATCTACCTCTTTAAGTATCGGTAAGTAAGTCTCTGGTTTCCAGTTATCAATGTGCATAGTCAAGCACTTTTTACAGAGATGCATTACTCCATCTTCTGGATACTTTTCTAAATTTAATGAGCGATAGAACTAATCTGCGTTCATTGTTCTTTTACATTTTTCACAAAAATGTGATGTTTTTAAAGACGATGCCATTCAGTCTTCCTCCCTTCGCATTCTGATTAAAATGTAATGTTATCGTTTAATGAATCTTGCCCAGAAGCATTCTTTTTCGATTTGGCATTCCGGCATGATTTACAAATAGAATAAAACCCATCTTTACTGGTTTTATTTTTACTGAAATATCGATTGTGCGCAAGTTTAATTTGCCCGCATCTACTGCATTTCTTATATGTCCCTTTTTCTTCTTGAAGGTAATGCCAATTTAAGAAATCATCAATAGCAGCTTCGGCAATTAACTTTGGAATCTTATTTCGCCAAAGACTTGAAATATATTCCACACTATGTTTAATCCCAAACTCTAACTAGATAGCTTCTTGAATATCTATATTTTGCATCCCATCGATTTTATATTCGACAATGCGCATATAGAGTGGATAAGGTTCTAAAGCAATATCACATATGCGTTCAAACTCATCAATTACATAATATGTATCAGCTTCAAAGTTACCCCAACTATCTTGTTTAAGTTGACTGTAATTACATAAAATTGCAGAACATACTTTTGGGTCGGCAAGAGTAATTCCTTTTGAATACACATCTCCATCTTCGCCAATATATAACTCCCCTTCCAGGGGAATAAAATTTTTGCTCTTTAAACCTTTTGTCATAATAATAGGTCTACGATAAGCATTTTTAATTATATATTGATCTTTTCTTAAATCAATTAAAGTGTGTTTGATAATATATGCATCTCGACCTGTGGCAGTTTTCATACGCTCTTCCCACATATCGATAGCTTCGCGTAACTAGCGTAAAAAAGGTACTTCTTCTAAATCTTTCTTTGTTATACTTACTTTTGGCTAAAAAATTGTTGTCTTATTATTTTCTGAAATTAAATTATATACGCCATCTTCACCATTTTCAAACTGGGAGACGAGACCTTCATAAGAAACTTCTCTCTTATTCACAGTCGCCATACGATTTTCAGTAAGAATTTTCTTTTCTTTTTTCTCTTGCTTCTCCATGCACAAAATTAAATAGTCAGCCAATACGTCAAGATAGCTTGGGTTTAAGTCATCCTCATCCATGCCTTCGATGATATCGGCAACTAGTTGATTTCGTTCTTCTGGAGTCTCTAATGAGTAATCTAATTTTAACATAGAAATTCTCAACCTCCAATCTATATAGATATATTATACCAAAAAAATTTGCAAAAGTCAAATTAAAGAGCGTAACTCACTTGATTTTTGAAAAAAAATTTGATATAATAGTTACATAAGAATATAAGGAGAAAATATATGAAAGTATTTTTAACAGTTTTTACTATTAGTTTAATTTTATTTGCGCTTTTGGCCTGGTGGGTCTGTACGCATATTAAATTCGAATCATGTGAAGTTACAGATGTAAAAAATCTAATGATAGTGCAACATTTTAATACGGGGCATTTTGCGCAAATTGTAGATATGAGTATGCTTGAATCTCATGGTTTTGCCAAATTAGATCAATATTTTGTTGATATACCTTTTATGGAATGTGAAATGATGGATGCTGGGTTTAAACGACGATATATAGAAGTTGATGACGCCGAAGGCATTATCACATATTGGAAAGTAGTTCCAGATACTGAATTGATTTTTGTACATAGTCCGGAAGGTGATTATTGGTTATGGGGAAAGGAGAGTGAAGAAGATGAACCGAAAGATGATACCTCATCCTCAGATGGTGACGGTTCATAAATGGTGTGAACCAAATATCGAATCGATTCTAAACACTCTTTTTTCAGAAATTGTTTCACCTGTAAACTTAATTACAGCTTTTGTACCATATGTAGAAGACCAACCAGAAGAAATGATAGCTGAATGGAAAGCATTGGTAGCAAATACTTTTTATTATAAGTATGAAACTATGAAACTCGTTCCAAAATATCATTTTGAAAATGATGGTGATAATAGTTATAATAACTATTCTATAAATGCTATGAAAACTGAGTTACGTTTACGTTCAAAAGCTATTATGCATAAATATGCATTGTTAGCACAAACTTTACCACCTATGGTGGACACATTTGATACTGGAAGTATAGAAGCATTTTTAACCAAAATGGTAAATAACTATTCTGTAACAACAGATAATGATGCTTCTAAATGGAAAGGTGAAATAAAAACAGAAACAACAGGACAAACATCTCGTGACCATTCATACACAAATACTCTTGATAATACTCAAACATATAGCGAGACAACAAAACTTGCTAATGATGAAGCAGGAGCACTTAAAAACGTTTCAGAAGTTTCTGGAAACCGAAGTGATAATACTACTGTTACAGAGCATAATACAAGAGAAACTGATACTACGCATTATGGAACAGAAACACTACCTTTAACAGTTACTGAAAAGCAACTTGGTAGTGATACAAATGGTAGAGGTGGTAGTCATTTTCATCAGACAAAAGACGGTTTCTATAATTCAGGAGCTATGTCAAAAATAATGAATGATATTCGTGAGTATGCAGATTTCAACATATTAGAAAAATATGTTGCTGAACTTACAGACCATATTACTGCATATTACGAATAGTTATAAAACTATTAAAGGAGAGATTTTATGTTAGTTAAACAGATTGCAACAGACCTTAACCATGTGTTTGGTAATATTATAGGTGAAAAAACTATAACATTTACTGACCCCGACCCTGAGTCACCAACATATGGTACAGAAATAACGCAGACTCGTGCGGCTACTCTATTTAATGAAGATTTATCAAACTTCGTCGATGTTGGTAGAACAATCGCTGCATCAGATGATTTCAAGAATTCATATGACCATTACGTAGGAAAGCTTATTAACCGTATTGGCATGACGATAATTGTGAACAAGAGCTATAGTTCACAGACCATGGATATCGAAGTTAATAAGTTTGAATATGGCGCACTTTTACAGAAGATTCGTGTAAAGGATACCGAATTTGAAGAGAATCCAGTATGGAAGCTCAAAAAGGGAGAGTCATATGACTATTTCGAGTATAACCCTGTTGAAATGTCAGAGGTCTTCTGGGACCAGAAGATGACATTCATGACTATGTGGTCATGGGTAGCAAAAACTCTTAAGGAGTCTATAGAGTCTCTTGCAAAGATGATAGAACTCTATGGTGCTATCGAAAATAGAATTATGACAAAGATGCGTATTACTACTGACGCTGTAAAACAACGTGGTATTAACGAAATGATGGCTGAGCAGATAAAGAAGGGACGTCAGGTAAATCTTCTTCAGGAGTATATAACTGCAACTGGAGATACAACAGTAGATGCTGCTCATTTCCTCACTTCTAAGCCAGCACTTCAGCACTCTACGGTTGTTCTGAAAAAGTACAAGAAATTCCTTGCACAGGCTTCTAAGATATTTAATATCGGACTTACTGCTGATGCAACGGAAGGAGAGCTTAACTGGACTCAGGGAGATGCTCTTAAAATGGGTTGTATTACAGATTTAGATGCCGCATTAGGCACATATCTGGAAAGCGATACTTACCATAACGAATTCGTCAAGTTTGCAGGCTATACAGAAATAGCCGCTTGGCAGGGATTTGATAAGTCACTGTCATTTGACGTAAGGTCATCAATTAATGTAATTCCAGCATCAGAAGGTCAGAAAGCTGCTGATTCTGAGGAAGACACAAGATTTAATCTTGCATATTCTGGAATTGTATTTGTAATGTTCGATAAGAGTGCATGTGCAGTATTTAATGAAGACCCTGAGATGGACGCTGCACCATACAATCCGAAGGGTAAATTCCTTAATTATTATTGGTCATGGGATTGTAGTCTCTTCGTTGACCTTGCAGAAAACTGCGTAGTATTCGTAATCTCTGATTATAACCCACTTACAGAGGAACCTGCTGACTGGGGTACTTCTGGAAAGTATTACACAATTAATAATTCTACAGGTGAGTATGAAGCTGTTACAACCGAAGTCGAGTTTGAACTTGGCAAATACTATGCACATGTAGCCTAACTGAGAAGTGTTTAATGCAACGATAAGGGACGGTACAATATACTGTCCCTTTTTTCAATAGTTATATAACTATTAGAAAGGAGTAAGAATGACACTATATTTATATACAGTACTTGATGACCCGAGAGTAGTTCATAAAACACTTGGTGGTAATGTTCTTACAATAAATGCAAATCCTACAGATGAGAAGGATATTATAGAACCAACATTTGTAGTAAATTCTACAACTCAGATATCTTCTAACTATAATTATTTATACGTGTATGAATATGGAAGATACTATTTTATTACTGATATGGCTCTTGATAAATCAAAGAACTTAATTATAACAACGCATGTTGATGTATTAAAAACATATGAGGGTAATATACCAAATATTAATGGCATGATTATCAGGTCATCAAAAGCAAATGGCGAAATGGTAGATAAATCACTACCAATAAACGAAAATAAAAAAGAGCTTGCAATTTATACAAGTTCAGAACCTGTAGTTAAATTAACTGAAGGTTTAGCAAATCCAGATATATTATTATTTGCAACTTAATAGTTATATAACTATTAGAAAGGAGCACTCATGAAATACGATAAGAGCATGTTTGGCGAAGGTATAAAAGTATATAATCATGGAACTACATCTACAGGTCAAACTTTATATGATTTTACTATCGGAAGTCAAAATGCAAATTTATCAGCGGCATATAAATCAGAGGCAATGAAGAATAACGGCCCTTTACCAGATGATTTATTCTATTGGTTAGCAGGCGATGAATCTCCATATAATAGAATGTCGTTTATTTATAGAACAGGAACTTCACCAAATTTTGAATATCAAAAAATCGATACTCCAGAAAATAAAAAACCCGTGCCATTAGTATTATGGGCAGGCCCAACAAAAATCAATCCAAGTACATATGACGTAGATATTGAAAATGGTTCATCATTTGCAACATATGGTAATAACAGTAGATTAGTATTTAACAGCTCTACATTTAATATGCAAACATCACAAGCACCATTATGGGAACTAAATTATGGACATAGTAGTTCAGTTTATGCTAATGGTGTGTATTCATCACTACCATTCATATTAGATTTTGATTACAATAATTTTATATTAAAAATAAGAGTAGGTCAAGGAAATTCCTTTGTAGATTTAGCAGATTATACAAATGACAGTAATCATTATATAGATTCAATTGCTATTGAATTGTATACAGGTGATGTGTCAACAGGTAATTCAAGAATTGCAAGAAATAATCGAACAGATGAAAATGGTAATAATATCATATTTGGAGATGTTCAGAACGATTGCTATTATGTAGTAACAGATTTTGATTATAAAATACCAGAAGTGTACGCTGAAAATTATCAATATCCAACATATCGAAAATTAGCAAGATTAGGTACATCTAATGTACACATTTTATTTAGTGGAACTAATGTTACAACAAATTTATTAAATGCATCACCATATTTCTTTATTGAGGATGATAAATGGGAATTGGTAAATGGTGTATATCGATTAAAAAAGAATGGAAATAACATCTATAGTGAAGACGATTTTAATTATATCAGAAAGCTAATTGCCTATTTAGGCTTTTGGTTTACTGACGGTGGTATTTACAATGATAGCGAGCACTCATATACTTTAAACCGTGTGGATTCTCTCTTAGGTGATAATGCTAATACATATTCTGACGAATATATGATACCAACTAAAATATTCCAAGCTGAAATAAAAGAAGGAATAACTACTGGCAATTTTACTGAACTAAGAATTGCCAAAGATAATGACCAATCTAAGTGGGGAAAAGATTGGAGAGAGAAAAACGGGTATAATGGTCGTGATGGTATAAAGCCAACAGATGAATCCTCACGTTCTTCCCGATTAACATATTCATCATCATTAGCATCATTTGGTAATATATGGTTAATGAATAATTCAGGAATATCTAATTTAGCTAATGCGTTAAAAACATTAGTTACAAATGAACAAGACCCATATGACCCAACATTATTCTATGGACAGAATCCAGTAGAATGTATAATTTCAATAAAAGAATATCCAATTGATATATCCTCATGTATTGACATAATTAAAAACCCAGAACCTGTATCATTAGGAAGATGGAATAATATTATATACACTGATGGCGGTATAGGTGTAAGATTAGCAGCGCCATTAGTTACTGTTAAATCAGCATCAGAACCATTTAGTCATATAACTATTTCAATACCAGCACATTATAAAGATTTAGGATATCCATTTATGGATTATGAGCCATATTCATCGTACCACTTATACTTACCGTTCTGTGGTACAGTTAAAATTCCAAGTGAATTAGCTATAGAAAGTAGAATAGAAGTTCTATATTACGCAGATGTATTATCTGGAGCTTGTATAGCGCATGTATATATTAATTATAAATACTACTGTTCTGTTCAAGGTCAACTTGCTACAGAAGTACCTGTATCTGGATACAAAATAAGTGATTACACTCGTGATATGTTAAATGCAACTTATGCGCAAAAACAAGCATATGCTTCTATAGCAAGTGATGTTGGTAGAATTGTATCTTCAGCAGGCGGTGCAGGTATAACATTAGGCATTTCTGATAAAAGAGCTTGGGGTAACGAAGCACCATCAGTATTCTCAAAATTGTCAGCAGGAAGTTTAACAAAACTTGGCGGATTAACAATGGGGGTTGGCACTGCAATACAAGCAGGTTCAGATATGTGGAGTAAATATGAAACTATAAAATATAATAAAACAATACTCGACCATTCAGCACCAACACCAGTAAAATCATCATTAGGTGGTGGACTCGTCAACTGGGAATCTCCATACTTCGTTGAAATGTTAGTTCAGCGCCCTGTATTTATGGAAGGATATGACAAAGACGTATTTAATGCAACGATGGGAAGAGCCTGCTATTTAGCAGATACTCTTGCACATCATGCTGGTGGCTATGTAGAAGCAATCAATTGTAAATTATCAGGTTTCCCTGCAACTCAAACAGAAAAGGTTGAGCTCGCAAAACTTTTAGCTGATGGTGTATTTCTATAATAGTTATATAACTATTAGAAAGGAGTTATTATGTACAAAGTTTTAGGTATGGAGTTTCAAACTTTAAAACAGGTACAAAATTATTATATTGATGTTGCAAAGCAATTTAATCAGAATATAATAGATTTAGGAGATGATATAGCTCTATCACATTATTATGCTCAACATATGGCTGACAATTTATCAAAAGCTGAATGGACAAAAACATGGAAAAACATGCCATATCGTGATAAAACATATGAAGCCGCCGATAAAATATTCTTAGCAAAAGTATCTACAAGAGGTATGAGTTTTGAAACAATGGAACAAGGTATAAAACAAATGCGTTTATATATGCCAATGTTTCAAGAAAATGGAATAATGAATATTGATAGGATAAATGCAAAAGCTAAAGCTCATATGGATGCAATCGGTGTATACGATAAGAAAACATATGTAAATGTATCCAGAATTATGAGACATACAGATTTTGCCGCTTATATTGTATATGAAGTAGACCCAACAAGATATCAAACAACAGCGTCAAATTTAGGCGAGCTATATCAAATGGGTTTTAAAAGCGAAGACATTGAAAATATGGTTAATAAAATGTTTAGTACTAAAGTTGACGGTAAACCAGCTACGATAGGACAAGTTGAGAAAATGTTAAATGACACAGTATTACTATCAAAGGAAGAGGTAAAAGAAAAATGGCTAATGTAAAAAAGAATTCATTATTATGTGTAAAAAGTATTATGACTATTATCTTAACTGTCGCTCTCGTCATATTTACTTTTAAATATCCAAAAGATTTTATCGACACGTTTAAAACATGTGTCGTTATGGTCGTCACATGGTACTTCTCACACCAGACTAATAAGAAAGGAAATGAAGATAATGAAAATAACTGAACATTTTGACTCTAAAGAGTTTGCATGTAAATGCTGTGGCACTTATAACATTAATAATGATTTTGTAGTACACCTTGAAGAATACTATAGATTCCTTGATAATGTAATAGGGATATCTTCTATTATCATAAACTCAGGATATAGATGTAACAATAGTTCTAAAACTATTAAAGGTGCTTTTATAGGAGATTGTCATAATCTTGGTATTGGAGCAGACATTCATGTTTATACAAAAGAATATGACTTAGTGCCCGCTAAGACGCTTGCAGAGTGTGCTGAAGTATGCCAGTTCAAGGGAATTGGAATTATAGATGACTATAATATACACCTTGATGAGCGAGGAACCAAGAAGTATACTAACAATCTTTGGTTTGGAAATGAAGCTACAGGTGAAACCTATAAAACATTTATAGGCATGTCTGATATAACTTCAAAAATCCAAGCGGCTAAAGATGTTTATACAAAATCAATAAAAACCAATTTAACTGGATTACCAGAAACATTAATTATAAACGGAGTTAAATATAAAATGGTGTAATAGTTATATAACTATTAAAAGGAGTGCTTATGGTACACATAAAGAATTTTGACTACAGTGTACTAAATAATCTTCCACCAATGGTTAAATCGAAAGATAGAAATGGTAATGTAATAAGATATTACAATTGTCCATTTACATTTGATATCGAAACCACATCGTTTATTACTTCTTCTGGTAAAAAGATGGCTAACATGTATATATGGGCTATGACTATTAACGGTGTCTCTGTATACGGCAGAACATGGAAGCAATTAGATTTCTTTTTACATGAAATAAAAAGAATTTTAAATCTTGACTATTATACAAGAATTATCATTTATATACATAATCTTGCATACGAATTTCAATTTATGTCACATAGATTTGAATTTTCAGAAGTGTTTGCACGTAAAAAGAGGCATCCGTTAAAAGCCCTAATGATGTCATGTTTTGAATTAAAATGCTCATTATTTTTATCAGGTCTTTCGCTCGAAAAAACAGCTGATAATTTAACATCAATTAAAGTAAAAAAGAAAGTTGGTCAATTAGACTACAGCAAATTACGTCATTCAGAAACACCATTAACTGATGAAGAAATGGAATATGTAGAGTATGATGTTATTATACTACATTTCTTTATTATGGAAGAAATGCGTAAAAATAAAGATGATATTACTAAAATTCCATTAACAAAGACAGGATACGCACGAAACTATTGTCGAGATTATATCAAAAAGCATACTAATTATCAGAAGTATAGAGAACGAATTGAGTTAGAAGCGCCTACAGATGTTGATTTATTTACTATATTAAATAAAGCATTTGCTGGTGGCTATACACATGCTAACGCAAGTTATGTAGAAATTCCATTACCAAATGAAGTAATAACTTCTACAGTACATTCTATAGATTTTACTTCGTCTTATCCAGCACAAATGGTAATGCATAAATACCCAAGAGGAAACTTTAAATGTATTGAGATTACATCATTTAAAATGTTTGAAAAATATGTAAATCAATACGCTTGTGTATTTAAGATATCATTCAAAAATATAAGGTCAATAAAAAAGCATGACATTCTATCAGAATCGAAATGTGAGTATTTATCAAATCCGCAAGTAGATAACGGTAGAGTTTATAAAGCTGATATTGCAACGACATATTTAACTGATGTTGATTATAAAACATTTAAAAAGTTTTATACGTGGGATAATATATGCATACACGAATTTTGGTATACATTTTATGGCTATTTGCCTAAGCCTTTTGTAGAATGTATATTAAAACTGTATTCAGATAAAACCATATTAAAAGGTGTTGTAGGAAAAGAAGAAGAATATTTAATTCTAAAAGGATTATTAAACGCTTTATATGGGATGTGTGTAACAAATCCAGTAAACGACGAGATTGTATTCGATTACGATATTGAAGCTTGCTGGGATAAACAACGACCATCTATGGAAGAGGCTCTAAATAGAGCATATAAAAATAATTATAAACAGTTTCTATGTTATCAGTGGGGTGTATGGGTTACAGCGTGGGCACGTTATGAGCTTTTAGACCTTGTTAGTATAATAAATGATGATGCTGTTTATATGGACACTGACTCAATAAAAATGTTAAATTATGATTTATATAAAATTAATATTGAAAATCATAATAACAGGATAAAAGAGGCTTTATTACAGGCTGTATCATTTCATGGGATTGATAAAAATTTATTAAACCCTATTGATATTAAAGGTGAACATCATTTCTTAGGAATATGGGATTACGAATGTGAATACGAAAAATTTAAGACTATAGGAGCTAAACGCTATTGCTTTAGAAAATATATGAAAGAGTCTAAAGAAGTAGAATTTCATATAACCGTAGCAGGTCTTGCAAATAAGCAATTCAGAGAGAACGGTGATTACGGTAAAGTCATTACACATTCAGATAATCCAAAGGATGATTATTTATGGAAAAATGCCACAAATTATATTGTAAATCATGGAGAGTTTGATTACTTTACAGATGGTATGAAAATTCCTTCTGATTATGCTAATAGACTTGTTCACACTTATGTAGATGAATATGTGTCTGACATCTTAATTGACTACAATAATGTGCCTTTAAGAGTTGAAGAATACTCATGTATTCATTTAGAAAGAAGTGAATATACATGTGGAATGTCGGAAGATTTTAAATTATTCTTAGAGTATTTCAGAAATGATGATATTGAAGTAGAACACTTCATAAATCCATTAAAACGTGAAGAACTTATGATTAAAACTAAAATAGACTGGACTGAATAGTTTTATAACTATTAAAGGAGTGATTTAATGAGTTTAAAGAAAAATTCTTATTACTCATCTAAGAAAATAAGAAAATACGGTGCTTTATATAATGTCGTCATTGGACAGCGTTCCAATGGAAAAACATATGACTGGAAAGCAAATTTATTAGATAGACGTTCAAAAGACAACGATTATACAGGCGCATACATAAGACGTCTTGATGTTGAAATTGCACCAAAGAACTTATCAACGCTTTTTGATTCACATGATATTGAGAAAATATTCCACGGCAAATTTAATGCTGTGGAATATAGAACACGTGCATTTACATTAGTATATAAAGAAGATGGTGTAATAGTATCAAAAGATGAAAAACCATTCTGTTATGCATTTGCACTTAACACATGGGAAGCTCAGAAAGGCGCTGACCGAGGTGAAATAAAAACAATATGCTTCGATGAGTTTATGACAAGAAAGGTATACTTAACAGATGAGTTTGTAATTTTCCAAAATATAATTTCATCAATCATCCGAGACAGAGATGGTTCTGAAATATTTATGCTTGCAAATACTGTTAATAAATATTGCCCATACTTTAAAGAAATGGGACTAACACGTATTGACCAGATGAAACAAGGCGATATCGACATATATGAATATGGAGATTCTGGACTTAAAGTTGCTGTTGAGTTCTGCGCTGAAAGTGGAAATACTAAAGATGTTAAAAAGTATTTTGCATTTGATAATCCGCAATTACAAATGATTACAACAGGTACTTGGGAAATAGCTCTGTATCCAAAATGCCCAATCGATGTTAATAGAGATGAGATTTTCAAGCGGTTTTATATATTCTTTAACGGTCAGAAAATATGTGGAGATATAGTAAAAACAAAAGACAGACTGTTTATACTTTATCATATGCACACTGGACAGTATGAACCTAATGAAAAAGATGTTGTATATTTAGAGCAACACGACGGTTGTATGTTGCATTGCAAATACTTAACAGAAAAACCGACAGAATTACATACAAGGACCTTAAACAGGGCACTATTACCGTTTCAAATATCGGTGCCGATTCAAGAGGTCTTGCAGGTGAATGTGCTATGCTTATGGTTATTCCGCCTCAGATTTGTGCAATCGGTATAGGCGCTTTGCAGAGAAGACCGGTGGTTGTTACTGATGAAGAGGGTAACGAAAAGGTTGAAATCAGAACAATTCTCCCCATCAATATCTGCTTTGACCAC
>ERZ808026.85-NODE-85-length-17308-cov-3.680111_pt1 | contig 17308 bp, 19 predicted proteins | sample MGYA00380182_ERZ808026 | MGnify/ENA primary metagenome ERZ808026 (study PRJEB31490, sample SAMN06133376) | cow dung metagenome | isolation source: H9 | host: cow | place: China: Chengdu | collected 2015-05 ... | reverse complement strand
ATATTAAACAGATTGTTCCGCAGGTTGTTCAGACTGATATTGAAAAAATTGTAGCAGATGGACTGGGAAAAGCATTTTATAATCGTCGCCGGGCTCCTTTTGATGATGTGTCTTCAGAAGATATTACAGATGTTTTAACAGCATATAGAAAGACAGATACAGAGGAACCTCTTTTTCGTGCAATTAGCCGTCAGATAAAAGAAATGGCGAATGAATCGGACTGGGGAATTACCGGATTGGATGCAATTGCTGCAGATACCGGTACGATTATTCTGGCTGAGGATCAGGGCAATGAAAGAATTGTATCTAATATTCCCGCTCGACATTTAGCAGTAGCCGGGCTGGAAAAGTTATATTCTTCTAATGATGATGCGCTGGAAAGTATTCATGCTGCATGGAAAAACGGTGCACGAAAGGATGCACCGGTATATTATTCTTATATTACAGGCCCGAGCCGTACAGGTGATATTGAAGGCGCAATGGTGTGCGGAATGCATGGGCCTTTGGCAGTGCATGTTATTCTTCTGGATAATGGGCGCAGCACATTGCTGGAACAGAAAAAATCAGATGTGCTGAAATGTATTGAATGCGGAAAATGTGCAGATGCTTTGATGCGTTTTATGAATGGATATGAGGTTCCTGCTCCATTAAACTGTAAAACACTGGCACTGGCAAATCTGAAAAATAAGTATCAGATTACAGAGGATGCGTGGAATATGCTTTCCTTTACATGTCCAGTCAATATCACAATGAATGATTTGAGAAAATCCATGCAGTAGATTTATAATTTAGTATAGAAAGAGTATCGATTTGCGATGTAACAGAATCGATACTCTTTTTTATGTAATAAAAAGTTGCAGTATAATTAAAAGTAATACTATTATCAAAATTATATAGTTGTATTGCGAAAAATGATAAAGTAAAATAGGTTCAAGTTATCTTGAGGAGAATGGAAGAAAGGTAGTATATAAGAAACCAATCTAATAAGAAAAGGTGATTCAATATGATGAAAAACAGAAAATTAGTAAAAGGGATTGCAATGGCTGCTATCGCAGCAATGTCTATGGGTATGATGGCAGGCTGCGGCGGTGGTGAAAATAAACAGCAGGAGGCAGATGAAACTTATAAAGTAGGTCTTGTACAGTTAGTACAGCATGGTTCTCTGGATCAGGCAAATGAAGGTATGGTTGCAGGTCTGGCAGCAGAAGGTTTTGTAGTAGGTGAAAATCTGGAAATTGATCAGCAGAATGCCCAGGGTGATCAGTCTAATTTACAGAGCATTTCACAGCAGTTTCTGTCTAATGATGTTGATGTAATTATGGCTATTGCAACACCTGCGGCGCAGGTAATGGCTGCAAATACAGAAGAAATTCCTATCGTAGGGACAGCAATTACCAGTTATACAGAAGCAAATCTGGTAGAAAGCAATGAGGCTCCTGGAACAAATGTAACCGGCACACATGATATGACACCGATTGAAGAACAGATTGACTTATTACTGCAGGTAGTTCCAGATGCAAAAGTAATTGGCACTATCTATACATCCAGCGAAGCAAACTCTATTGTTCAGGTTGATATTCTGGAAGAAGTATGCGCAGCAAAAGGTTTAACGGTTGAAAAACGCACTATTTCTACAGTAAATGATATTCAGCAGGCAGCGCAGAGTCTGGTTGGTGAAGCAGATGCAATCTGGCTGCCAACTGATAACAATGTGGCATCTGCTATGCCTCAGGTAGTAGGTGTAACCGATGAAGCTGGTCTGATTACAGTATGTGGTGCAACTTCTATGGTAGAAGCAGGCGGTACTTTAACTTATGGTATCAATTACTATTATATTGGTTATGATGCAGGCGTAATGGCGGCACAGATTTTAAAAGGTGAAGCAGAACCTGCTACAATGGCTGTTCAGGGTCCAAAAGTAGAAAACATGGACTTAATTGTAAACATGGACGCTGTTGAATATATGGGTATTGAACTTCCTGCAGATTTAATGGAACGCGCAACACAGGTATCTGTTTCTGCAGAATAAAATTTTATAACAAAAAATAGTGATAATAAAAACAGAGATACGGTTTCGTATCTCTGTTTTTATAAAAGGTAAAGTAACGAAAAAAATACAAGAAAAATACAGTATTATAATGCAAGAACCTATTGAAAAGAATAAAAAAAGAGAGTAAAATACACTTTAATTTATTAAAGTAATAAAAGTAGAAAATTTATTCTGCTTTTATATAACTGCAGCTGCCGCAGTAAGAGCAGCAGATTATGAAGGATGGAAGGATGAGTATTATGAGAAAAAACAGCAAATTAATGAAGGGTATCGCAACAGCAGCAATTGCAGCAATGTCTATGGGGATGTTAGCTGGTTGTGGTGGCGGTGCACAGCAGGATGGCGCAGCAGATGAACAGTATAAAGTTGGGGTTGTACAGTTAGTACAGCATGGTGCTCTGGATCAGGCTAATCAGGGTATGATGGATGGTCTGGCAGCAGAAGGTTTTGTAGTAGGTGAAAACCTGGTAGTTGACCAGCAGAATGCACAGGGTGACCAGTCCAATATTAATAATATTGCACAGCAGTTTGTAGCAAATGAAAACGATATCATTTTAGCAATTGCAACACCAGCAGCACAGGGTATGGCTGCTGCTACTGAAGAAATTCCAATTGTAGGGACAGCAATTACAAGCTTCGTAGATGCAAAACTGGTAGAAAGTGACGAGGCTCCTGGTACAAATGTAACCGGTACTAGTGACATGAACCCTATTGAAGCACAGGTAAATCTGTTATTACAGCTGGTTCCAGATGCAAAAGTAATCGGTACTATCTATACCTCCAGTGAAACAAACTCTCAGGTTCAGTTTGATATTCTGGAAAAAGTAGCAGCGGAAAAAGGCTTAACTGTTAAAGCAAGAACCGTATCTACCGTAAATGATATTCAGCAGGCTGCACAGAGTTTAGTAGGTGAAGTAGATGCAATCTGGCTGCCAACTGATAACAACGTGGCATCTGCTATGCCTCAGGTAGTTGGTGTAACCGATGAAGCTGGTCTCGTAACAATTTGTGGTGAAGAGTCTATGGTAAGAGCAGGCGGTACTGCAACTTACGGTTTCAGCTACTACCAGCTGGGTTACAATGCAGGTTTAATGGCAGCTCAGATTCTGAGCGGTGAAGGTGATCCTGCAACAATGCCAGTTCAGTATATGGCAGAAGAAGATTGTGTTCCAATCGTAAATACTGATGCAGTAGCGGAATTAGGTATTGAAGTTCCAGCAGATTTACTGGATAGCGCAACAAAAGTAACCACTGGCTCTGTAGCGGAATAATAAATAGACAAGAGGCTGAATATTATGATGAAAAATAAAAAATTTATAAAAGGGATTGCAGCAGCAGCTATTGCAGCAATGTCTATGGGTATGCTGGCAGGCTGCGGAGGCGGCAGTGATACACAGCAGGATGCGGAAATGCACAAAGTAGGGATTGTACAGTTAATGCAGCATGGCGCTCTGGATCAGGCTAATCAGGGTCTGGTAGAAGGTCTGGCAGCAGCTGGTTATGTAGTAGGTGAAAATCTGGAAATTGACCAGCAGAATGCACAGGGTGACCAGTCAAACCTGCAGAGCATTGCGCAGCAGTTCCTGTCCAATGACGTAGAAATGATTATGGCAATTGCAACACCGGCAGCACAGGTAATGGCTGCTAATACAGAAGAAATTCCAATCGTTGCAACTGCTATTACCAGCTTTGAACAGGCAGGTTTAGTAGAAAGCAATGAAGCACCAAATACAAATGTAACCGGTACTCATGATATGACACCAATCGCAGAACAGATTGATCTGCTGCTGCAGATTGTGCCAGATGCAAAATCTATTGGTACTGTTTATACTTCCAGTGAAAAAAATTCTCAGGTTCAGGTAGGAATTCTGAAGGAAGTATGTGAAGCAAAAGGTTTAACTGTAGTAGAACGTACTGTTTCTACAGTAAATGATATTCAGCAGGCAACCCAGAGCTTAGTGGAAGAAAATGTCGATGCAGTATGGCTGTGCACCGATAATAATGTAGCTTCTGCTATGCCTCAGGTAGTAGGGGTGACTGATGCAGCCGGTATTATTACCGTATGTGCTGAAGAATCTATGGTAATGTCCGGTGGTACTATTACTTATGGTATTAACTTCTACCAGATTGGTTATGATGCAGGTTTGATGGCAGCGAAGATTCTGAATGGGGAAGCGGTTCCTGCGGAAATGCCTATTCAGGGCCCAAAACAGGAAGACCTGAAACTGGTTATCAATCCGGAAGCAGTTGAAATCATTGGTGTGGAAATCCCTGCAGAGTTAATGGAAAAGGCAGCTCTGACAACAGATGAAGCAGAATAATACATGATGTAATCATGTAAATGATAGAGAAACTGCTGTATGGAATTATATTTCATACAGCAGTTTCTTTGTTACATAAGGGTCAGAAATTATTTTATTTAAAGAAATAACTTTCAATACTACTGGAAGAAAATTCACAGGACAGACTATGATTCTGTTGAAAAACCGAAATGAAACCGTTACAATAAGAGACGGTGAACTTAAAATCTGTGCTGTCAAGGGATAGATTTGAAATAGGAAAACAGGGGGAAACAAGATGAATTTTAAAACATTGAAAAAATGTTGTGCGGCTGTAACAATCGCAGCTATGTCTATGGGTATGCTGGCAGGATGCGGCGGCCAGAGCGATGCAGAAATGCATAAAATCGGGATCGTAAAACTGGTAACCCATACAGCGGCGGATACTGCTACGGAAGGTTTTAAACAGGCTCTGGCTGACAACGGTTTTGTAGAAGGAGAAAACATCCAGTTCATGGAACAGAACGGTCAGAACGAACAGAGTAATCTGCAGAGTATTGCACAGAGTTTTGTAAGTGAAGATGTGGATTTAATCTGTGCGGTATCAACATCTACAGCACAGGTAATGGCAGCGGCTACAACTGATATTCCAATCGTAGGGACTGCAATTACTAATTACGAAGAAGCAAAACTGGTAGAAAGCAACGAAGCACCTGGTTTTAATGTAACCGGTACCAGTGACCAGAATCCGATTGAAAAACAAGGTGAACTGATTATTCAGCTGGTTCCGGATGTAAAAACTGTCGGGATTGTTTATAATGCAAGTGAAGTAAATTCCCAGCTGCAGGTAGCGCATATGAAAGAGTATCTGGCAACAAAAGGTGTTGCGGTAAAAGAATCTGCATTCTCGGATATTAATAATATGCAGCAGGCAACCGAAGCACTGGTTGGAAAAGTAGAAGCGATTTTCCTGCCTACCGATAACACAGTAGCAACTGCAATTCCACAGATTGTTACCATTACTGAAGCAGCAAAACTGCCGGTTATCTGCGGGGCGGATACTATGGTAGAGGCAGGCGGTACTGCAACCTACGGCATTAACTATTTTGATCTGGGCTATCAGACAGGTGAAATGGCGGCAAAAATTCTGAATGGAGAAGCGGAACCTGCAACCATGCCGATTGAATATGCCAATGAAGAAGACCTGACACTGGTTATTAATAAAGGCGAAGCAGAATTAATCGGTCTGGAGATTCCAGCAGAACTGATGAATCAGGCAGAAATTGTAGTAACCAGATAATTCTATGGAATGACTATAAAAACAGGACAATTAAAGAACAGTATTATTAATATCTAAACTGTTGTATAACATTTTTCAGCAGTATTATTGCAAAAATATAAAAAGTGGTCTAAAATAGTAGCAGACTTTATTTGCAGGATGGTAGAAGGGAGTTTTACAGAATGAGTATGAGTTTATTGACATCCACACTGTGGCAGGGGCTGCTGTGGGGGATTCTGGCGCTGGGTGTTTTCTTAACATACCGCGTACTGGATGTTGCCGATTTAACAGTAGAGGGCAGCTATCCATTAGGGGCTGCTGTAGGCGTTTCGTATATTGCTGGCGGCGGTTCTCCGGTTATGGCTGTAGTTCTGGCATTTTTAGCTGGTTCTGTTGCAGGGGTTGTAACTGGTTTATTACACACAAAATTAAAAATTCCGGCATTACTGGCTGGTATTTTAACTATGATTGGTCTTTACTCCATTAATATTCGTGTAATGGGGGATAAATCCAACGTATCTATTTTACGTATGGATACTATCTATACCTTCTTTGAAAATTTCGGACTGGGCAAAAACGAAAGTATTCTGGTTTGCGGTCTGATTTTTGTAGTAACATTAATTGTATTCCTGTACTGGTTCTTTGGTACAGAAATCGGTGCGGCAATTCGTGCAACCGGCTGCAATAAACAGATGATTCGTGCACAGGGTGTTGATACTGATATCACCATTATTTTAGGCTTATTAATCAGTAATGGTATGGTAGCTATGGCTGGTGCGTTAATCGGTCAGAGCCAGGGCTTTGCCGATGTAGGGATGGGTACAGGTACCATTGTTATTGGTCTGGCTTCGGTTATTATCGGGGAAGTATTATTTGGTACCCGTAACTTTATGAACTGGCTGTTAGCAGTAGTGGGCGGTTCTATTGTATATCGTGTTGTTATTGCTGCTGTACTGAAAATGGGTATGAACCAGAACGATATGAAACTGCTGACAGCAAGTATTGTAGTTATCGCTCTGGCTATGCCGCTGATTAAAGAAAAAATCAAAAATGCGAAGGGGGCGTAATCCATGTTAGACGTAAAAGAAATCCGAAAAACTTTTAATAAAGGGACAATTAATGAAAAACGTGCTCTGCAGGGATTAAGCCTGCATTTAAATGATGGCGACTTTGTAACAGTAATTGGTGGTAATGGTGCCGGTAAGTCGACTATGCTGAATGCAATTGCAGGTCTGTGGCCGGTAGATAGCGGAAGCATCACAATTGATGGCGTAGATGTTACCAAACAGCCGGAACACAAACGCGCTAAATATATTGGCCGTGTGTTCCAGGACCCAATGATGGGTACTGCTGCTAATATGCAGATTGAAGAAAATCTGGCGATTGCCAGCCGCCGCGGGAAAATCCCTGGTCTGGCATGGAGTTCTAAAGCAAGTCAGAGAGAAAAATTCCGTGAAATGGTAGCGGAACTGGATTTAGGTTTAGAAGATCGTTTATCCAGCAAAGTAGGGCTGTTATCCGGTGGTCAGCGCCAGGCAGTTACTCTGCTGATGGCAACCATTAACAAACCAAAACTGCTGCTGTTAGACGAACATACCGCAGCACTGGACCCAAAAACTGCTGCAAAAGTACTGGAATTAACTGAACGTATTGTAGAGCGTGATAAATTAACCACACTGATGATTACTCATAACATGCGCGATGCTCTGCGCTGCGGGAATCGTTTAATTATGCTGCACAACGGCCAGATTATTATTGACGTTGCCGGGGAAGAAAAGAAAAACCTGGATGTACCGGACCTGCTGAAAATGTTCGAAAAAGCATCTGGTGCAGAAATGGCAAACGACCGTATGCTGTTAGGTTAAGATTGTTATTAAAAGACACCTTTCGAGGTGTCTTTTTTGTGTCTGTAAATAAAAAACAGGGAATACACATTTGTGTATTCCCTGCTATAGTTGTTGCTATTAGCCCTGTTCAATAATTTTAACAGCCAGTTCTACATGCACGTCTGGATGCAGTTTTACCATTGGACGGTAAGTGCCCAGGGTTTTGATGTTTTCTTCCAGATTGATTTTGCGTTTATCGATTTTGTATCCAGTGGATTTTTCCAGCTGTTCCGCAATTTCTTTACTGGTAACAGCGCCGAACAGTTTACCGCCGGCACCGCATTTTACCTGCATGGTTACAGTGATTTCTTTTAATTTTTCACCTAAAGCAATAGCTTCTGCTTTTTGTGCAGCTGCTTTGTCTGCGCGGATTTTTTCCTGGCGCTGTAATTCTTTCATATTGGCAGGGGTAGCTTCTACTGCCAGTTTCTTTGGAAACAGATAGTTACGTGCGTACCCTTCTTTTGCTTCTAATACCTGATCTTTTTTGCCGACTTTCGGCACGTCCTGTAATAAAATAACTTTCATGATGATTCCTCCTAACCTTTTTGCTCTTTCTTATTATCCACCCTTAGCTTGCGGAAGTCAAACAATAAATCTGCCAGACCGGTTAAAATCAGCCCGACTAAAAAACCTGTAAAGAAAAAAATAACGAAGAAGGCGGTAAATACCTTCATACCCATAGACATTTCTTTAAATTTTAAAACATGCATGGAAAATGCCAGCCCGTTCAGGAAAAGCAGTGCTGCAAATACCAGAAGCAGATTTAAAATCACGATATTCATCCAGCTGATACTGATGTAATCACCGGCCAGCCACAGTGCCCAGACCGCGATTAACGCCCATACAAAACTTCCCGGGAGAATCCAGTTCTGGAATCCGTAAGAGCGTGGAATACGGATTTTAAGACGTTTTAAAATATATGTGGTGATGAAGTAGGTCACGATAGCCATAATACCATGACTGACTACCATCATAGCCGGCATAATACGAATTGCAATGTTGATAATCTGCACAAGAAAGTCACTGATTTGTGTCTGACTCATGCCCTGCTGTGCCAGCATAGCAGTCATGCCGGTGGTTTCATACATAGTCAGCATTTCTTTCTGGTATTCGTCCAGATAAGCGGCAATGTTTTCCGGTGAGAAGCCCATCAGCCCCAGATTAATGAACAGCAGTGCAAGGGCGGCAAAGGCAGCGGCAATAACGCTTGCATGGATGGTTTTTACTGCGCTTTTGCGTTTAAACAGCATATAACCCATAACCCAGCCAAGCAGAATATACTGCAGGCCAACGGCTATGGCACTTAATGGTCCTAAAAATAAAACGGTCAAAATAATTGCCAGTGTACCAGTAAGTGCTCCGGCAAAACTGCCATGCCGTACGGTTACAAGGGTAATAGGAATACTGCAGAATAAAAGCGCAAACATACCGATAAGCGGAAGATTTCCAAGCAGTATTAAAATAATTGTCAGCCCGGCCATAATAGCACCTTCGGTTAAGGCACGGACTGTCATGTTCTGATTCAATGTTGTCACCTCATTTATTATAGTGCAGAATTCTGCATCGGTTTCGTATTCATTGCTTTATTCTATTTTGTTGTGGTTTTTACCTTGTTTTTTATGCAATTTTCTGCGTATCTGGAGGGATTCTGGCGATTGCTGCGGGAATATGATATAATGCAGAACAGATAGCAGATAGATAAATGCGAAGGAGCGGATATAAATGATACAGAATCAAGGCTGCTTTCAGACAAAAGGCTGCGCGATTTTAGAACAGTATGAAACAAGAAAACGGCGAAAAGGAATAAAGATTATTGGCGGTATTCTGCTTATTTCTTTCATGCTTGGAATTTTTTTATCGGCAGGAGGTTCCTCCACGCCTTCCGAGGAATATCTTGCGGTACTTCATATTGAGGGTACGATGTCAGAAAATGATGGATATACGTATGATCAGCAGTATCTGTTAGATAGTGTGGAAGAACTGATACAGGATGAGTACAACCAGGGATTGTTACTTTGCATTGATACTCCTGGCGGTGCTGTATATCAGATTGATGAATTATATCTTAAATTAATGGAATACAAAGAAAACACCGGGCGTCCAATCTATGCAGCCGTGGAAAGCTATGCAGCTTCCGGTGGCTATTACGTTGCCTGTGCCGCTGATAAAATCTATGCAAACCGGAATGCTATCACCGGATCTATCGGGGTGATTATGGGCGAATTTATTGATGTCAGCGGGCTTTTAGATCAGCTGGGTGTGGATGTTTCCTATGTATCTACCGGTGCCAATAAAGCTATGGGGAGTTCTTTTGCACCGTTAACTGAAGAACAGCGGGCTATTTATCAGGCAATCTGCGATGAATCCTACGAACGGTTTGTAGCAATTATTTCAGAAAGCCGCAATATGGAGGAGGCAGCCGTGCGCAATCTGGCGGATGGCCGTATTTATACTGCAAATCAGGCAGTGCAGAATGGAATGATTGACGGTATTGAATCCTTTGAAGACACATTAAATCGCATGAAAACGGATTTAGGCAATGCCGATATGGAGGTCTGGACTTATCAGTATCAGGGACCGGCAGGGCTTTTTGATTATCTGGCAAGTGGAGATATTCAAAAACTGGCGGATACTTTTACTGGTGAGAAACGCCTGATGGAAAACAGTGAACCTCCAGAAGTTATGATGTATTTCAGAGGGTATTAAAATAAAATTTCTGACTATAAATAAATTTTTTATTGCGCGGAAAATACTTCTGTGCTATACTAAACAAGTTATGAATCCCTGCTCTGACAAAGTCAGGGCCATTAGTCCGGGGGGAGGAGGTGCACAAGATGCGTGATTACGAATTACTGTACATCATTAAACCAGAAGTAGCTGAAGAAGCAATCGATGGCATCATCGAAAAATTCAATGGTATCCTGGTTGGTGAAGGCGCAACTGTAGCTGAAGTTGATAAATGGGGCAAACGTAAACTGGCCTATGAAATCGACAAAAAATATCGTGAAGGTTACTACGTGTTAGTAAAATTCAACGGTCCAGCAGCTGCTGTTGACGAATGCGATCGTCTGATGAAAATCGACGATGCTATTCTGCGTCAGTTAACAACTAAAGTCGGCGAATAATTTCTTAATGGAGAGTTATTTATGAACAAAATTATGTTAATTGGTCGTCTGACAAAAGATCCAGAATTACGTTATACACAGAGCGGCAGTGCAGTAGCAAGCTTTACACTGGCAGTTAATCGCCGGTTTGCAAACCAGAGTGGTGAACGGGAAGCCGATTTCATCAACTGTGTTGCATGGCAGAAATCTGCGGAGTTTGTTGCGAATTACTTCAAAAAAGGCCAGCAGATGGCTTTAGAAGGCAGACTGCAGGTTCGCAGCTATGACGGTAATGATGGACAGAGACGCTGGGTGACAGAAGTCATTGCTGAACAGATTGAATTTGTTGGCTCTAAAAATGACAATACTGGCTCCGGCAGACAGGATTATCAGAACAATAACGCTTCTGCAGGCTCTAGTCTGGGTCTGGGTGAAGAAATCGTATTTGATGATAATGACTTACCTTTTTAATGAAGGAGGAACTCAATCATGGCAAAACGTGAACGTAACCCAAGAAAAATGAAGAAAAAAGTTTGCGCTTTCTGTGTAGATAAAGCTGAAGCTATCGATTACAAAGATGTTGCAAAACTGAAAAAATACGTAACTGAAAGAGGTAAAATCCTGCCAAGACGTATTTCCGGTAACTGTGCAAAACATCAGAGAGCTCTGACCGTTGCTATCAAACGTGCTAGAGTAATGGCTTTATTACCATACACAACCGAGTAATAGCGATATTGACTCCTGTACCATCTGGTACAGGAGTTTTTTTGTGCAAATGTTGCAATTATCACATACAGATACGCTGTTTTCGGGTAAGATATTCTTGTAAACGAATAAACAATCAATCGCAAAGGGGCGTATTTATATGATTCGAAAAATTGTGAAAATTGATGCAGAGAAGTGCAATGGCTGCGGCGCCTGCGCCAAAGCGTGTTTAGAAGATGCAATCGGCATTATTGACGGTAAAGCGGTATTATTGAGAGATGATTACTGTGATGGTTTAGGTAACTGCCTGCCGGTATGTCCGATGGATGCCATCGGCTTTGAAGAGCGTGAGGCGGCGGCCTTTGATGAAGAGGCAGTAAAACGCAATCAGGAAATGAAAAAACAGCAGCAGAATATCGGGGCAAGCTGTTCCGGTATCCAGATGCAAAGTTTTGCCCGCCCTGCGGCAAATTTCAGTGCTGGAAGTGTATCTAGTGAGCTTCGGCAATGGCCGGTGCAGATTAAATTAGCACCGCTTACCGCACCATATTTTGAGAATGCCGATATCTTAGTTGCGGCGGATTGCAGTGCGTATGCATACGGCAATTTTCATGCTGATTTTATTCGCGGCAGAGTAACTTTAATTGGCTGTCCAAAACTGGATAATGTGGACTACGCGGAAAAGCTGACCGCTATCTTTGCACAGAATAATATCAAAAGCATCCTGTTAGCCCGTATGGAGGTGCCATGCTGCGGCGGTATGCAGAAAGCCGTGCAGACAGCTCGTGATTTAAGCGGTAAACAGATTCCGGTGCGTGTGGTAACCATCTCCGCCCAGGGACAGATTATAAAAGAAGACGTTGTGTAAATGTATATGAGACCGTTGAAATCATTCAGCGGTCTTTTTTACTATATGTGTGAAGGATTGCAATTAAATATGGAAGATGATACAATAATTTTGCGATATGAGAATAATAATCTGGTAAAGGGGCGATACGAATGACATTTCTATCGGCATGGTGGGTATTTTTTGGCGCACTTGCGTTTTTTACAGCCATTGCGAACCTTGTGCGTAACATAAAAGGGAACCATAACGGCTGGGAATTTTTAATGTTTGTCAGCTTATCCAGCGGGCTTCTAGCTATGCTGAGCCAGTATCATATGACAGGCAAGTGGGCGCTGGCCGGGGACTGGAGTGCCATTCAGGATGTGGTGCCATCGATGGGCAGTATGTTAACGTGGATTGTGATTGCAGGTATTTTCTTAAACAGCGTGGTTGTATATCTGAATAAGAATTAGTCGTAAAATAAAAGCACTGGCCATGTGGTCAGTGCTTTTGCTGTATATGCAGTAATTTTTATTTGCTGAATCGTCTGGCATAGCCGCAGCGCCGGCAAAGCGGTTCTACCATCTGCCTGTTGGAAAAACCATGATAGATGGCCTGTGCTCTCGGGCTTTCTAAAATTTCGTCCATAGTCTGATGGAACAGATTGCCTAGTGCTAAATCTCCGTCATGGTCCAGACAGCATGGCACCACAGTACCGTCACACAGCACACCAAGCTGATCGCGAAGCCCATAGCAAAAGCCATGCGGGCTGCCTTCCGGTGCTGAAAGGTCAGGCCAGTCGAATTTTTCACCGTATTCCAGATAAATATGATTGCCGATGCGCTCCCCATTACGCTGTGGAACCCATGAAGCAGTAAAATGATTTTTCATATGGGCAAGAATCTGCTGATTCTGTGTATCGGCACCACCCTGGTTCCAGAGGCGGTAGCTGATAATTTTTTTGCCTTCTGCGGCTTTGCCGAATTCAAAACATTCATCCAGATATTGCGTAAAAGGTATCGGAATGTCGTTGGCTTCAAAGGCATGCAGAGAAATATTTAATTTGTGCAGAGCCGGAGCGGATAACAGTATATCTTTCTGTTTTGCCAGCAGCGTGCCGTTGGTGGTGAGAATGACTTTAAATCCGCACTCTCCTGCCAGATACAGAAATTTTGAAAGTAACGGATGACAAAGAGGCTCTCCCATCAGATGAAAATATAAAAAGTCGGTATAGGGGCGCAGTTTTGTAAGTAAAGAAGAAAACTCCGATTCTGTCAAAGCATGCGGTGTTCGCTTTGTACCCGGGCAGAACTGGCACTTCAGGTTGCATATATTTGAAATTTCAAGATATACTTTGCGAAATCGCATGATAGACGCATCTCCTTTGCAGTAAAACAAAAAAGCACTGGCCAACCGGTCAGTGCTTTTTGAATGGAGCGGGTAAAGGGAATCGAACCCTCATATTCAGCTTGGGAAGCTGATGTTCTACCACTAAACTATACCCGCATAAATATCTGCTAGATATTATAGCATAGCAAACTTATTGTGTCAAAACAAATTTGCAAATAAAAAGAAGCTAATGGCGGGAATCGAACCCGCGACCTACTGATTACGAATCAGTTGCTCTACCGACTGAGCTACATCAGCAACATGTAATATTATACCCAGTTTATTTCAAAAAAGCAATGAATTTTGATACATTTTCCATTGCAGCTAATGGAATAAAAAAGCAATGCAGATGAAATCATGCATTGCTTTGAGACAGTTATTTATTCTGTACGATAAAATTATAAACATCCCGTTTGCTTAAGCCTGCTTCTTTAGCAGCCTGTTTGATTGCATCTTTCTGAGAAATACCATCGGCTTCTAATTGTGCGACACGTTCTACTGCCCAGTCAATGCCTCGTTCTTCGGGTGGTGCGGGGTCTGCACCATGGAGTAATAATACAAATTCACCGCGAATGCCTTCGGCTTCAAAGTGGGCCAGTACTTCCGATGGTGTACCGCGTACGATTTCCTCAAATTTTTTGGTGAGTTCACGGGCAGCAGCCATAGGACGATCTGGAAAGACTTCTATCAGGGTTTTCAGAGTATCTTCCAGTCTGTGAGGCGATTCATAAAAAATCATGGTGCGTTCTTCCTGAACAAGATTCTGAAAGTACTGCAGTCGTTCTTTTTTCTGACGCGGGATAAAACCTTCAAAGGAGAATCGATCTGTTGGAAGCCCGGATAATACCAGGCCAGTAACAGCGGCTACAGCTCCCGGAAGCACTGTAAAAGGAATATCCTCAGCCAGGCACTGCTGCACTAAATCATAGCCAGGGTCAGAGATGCCGGGCATACCTGCATCAGATACCAGTGCAATGTTTTTTCCGTCTTTTAACTGCTGGATGATAACATCACCTTTTGACATTTTGTTGTGTTCATAATAACTGGTTACCGGTTTGGAAATCTCGAAATGATTTAACAGCTGCAGGGTTTTACGTGTATCTTCGCAGGCAACCAGATCAACTGTTTTTAAGGTTTCCAGTACCCGCAGGGTGATATCCTGCAGATTTCCGATAGGGGTAGCGCATAAATATAAAGTTCCGTAGGACATAACAGACCTCCTGGAGTGTTAACGGTAATAAGTAAGTACTTCGTCTGAGTAGGTAGATTTGTCGCTGGTGATTTTTGCAATATTACGATAAATTGGAAGCGGCGGCAGAACCGTAATGCCGTTTTTACCGTCTTTGATAGCTTCTAAAAGCAGAAGATTAGCAGGCTGATCCAAAGCCGGATGTACCATGCGCAGGCGGTAGGGAGCAAGTTTATGTTTCATACAGCAGGCTAAAATGTCGGTGAGCCGTTCCGCTCGATGAATCAGTGCAAAATGACCTCTTGATTTGAGGCAGTAGGCAGCACTCTGCACTAACTGGTCTAATGTGCAGGCGATTTCATGACGCGCCAGAGCAATCTGCGGGTTCGGGTTCTGTTTTCCGGTACCTACCGGAAAAAACGGTGGATTGCTGGTAACCCAGTCATACTGCTGCTGATATGCTTTCGGCATATCAGTGATATCCTGCTGGATAATTTGAATCTGTTCGGTGAGATGATTATAGGCAACGGAACGTCGCGCCATATCCGCAATTTCAGGCTGTAATTCCATAGCATCAATCTGCACAGCAGGGTTTCGGGCTGCAATCAGATGAGGAATTACACCAGAGCCGGTGCCTAGATCTAAAACACGATGTCTGGCTGCTGGCTGAATAAAATGTGCCAGTAAAACAGCATCGATAGAAAATCGAAAGCCCTGCGTTTTCTGCAGGACTTTCCATTGTTGACTGATACATAAATCTGTGAGTTCTTCATCGGGAAGAATGCTATCTGGTAACATTCTGTAATACCTCCATGCAGAAAAGACAGCCGCCGTCATGTTCCCGGCCGAAATACGTAGCGCATACATGATAGCCTTCATCGTAAAGCTGCTGCAGTGCTTTCTGACCACCGGCAGTGTCTTTATTTTCGTTTATAACAGGTGTAATCTGCTGGCGAAGACGTTCGTTTTCTTCTTCCAGTTTTGCTACCTGTGTCTGCATTTCTTTCAGTGCGAACGTTAATTGCTGCAGCGTTGTTTCCATTGCTGCCAGTTGTGCACTCAAATTCATTTTCTCACCCGCATTTCCCGCAGCTGTTTAGTCTTCCAGCTTGGATAAATCGAAGTCGGTTACGTCTTCGTCTACATTGTTCAGTGCATCCAGATTTTTGACTTTGCAGCCGCATTTTCTATTTTCTACATAAACATCATTTTCGTATTTTAAACAGCAGAGCAGGCGCCCGCAAATCCCGGAAATTTTAGAAGGATTTAAGGACAGGTTCTGTTCTTTTGCCATTTTTATCGATACCGGAGCAAAATCTCCCAGGAAAGTATGGCAGCACAGTTCGCGACCACAGAAGCCGATACCGCCCAGCATTTTTGCTTCATCACGTACGCCAATCTGACGCAGCTCGATACGGGTACGGAATACAGTGGCTAAATCTTTTACCAGCTCACGGAAATCTACACGCCCGTCAGCAGTAAAGAAGAAAATTACTTTGCTGTTATCAAAGGTGTACTCTACATCGATTAATTTCATTGGAAGATTATGCTGGAAAATTTTCTCCAGACAGATATCAAATGCTTCTTTTTCCCGCAGTTTATTTTCGGCTACGCGGGCATCGTCATCAGCATTGGCCACACGGATAACTTTTTTTAACGGCTGGACAACTTCACTGTCCTCAACCTGTTTTAAGCCTACTACCACGCTGCCGTATTCTACGCCGCGGGCAGTTTCTACAATAACATGATCACTGGTGGTGATTTCAAACTCATCAGGATCAAAATAATATATTTTACCGGCTTCCTTAAAACGGACGCCAATCACGGTAACAGACATAAGAAACCTCCTTCGGTTATGCAGTTAATGCAGTCTGCGTTTTTAATAGTGTAATCTCCAGTACCAGACGGGGAGATGCGTTGGATTCCAATTGCGCCATGCCGGTCTGGAAATACTGAAGAATCTGCAGCAGGTGCTGCGGTGTTATCTTCTGTGATTTTAACGGGGCAAGATAATCCTGATTCACCAGTAGCTGTATCTGTCCCGCGGTGTTTATCATTAAAGCATCATGATACCAGAGCTGTCCCAGTTCCAGTAACGCTTTCACCATTTTTTTGTTTTTGTCCCACTGTTCACACCAGCCGATAATCTGTGCAGGGCTGCTTTGTGCAAGGCGAATCAGCAGATTGTAAAAATCCTGACGTGCCTCGGCGATTTCTTCATTGGCAAGCAGATTTTCTGCGGTGCTCACAGAACCTTTCGCCAGAGCGGTGACAAGTCCAATCTGCGATTGACGTTCCGGATGCAGCTTCTGAAGAATATCCTGAATCATAGAAGGCGATAACAGATTAAAAGAAATCTGCTGACAGCGGGATAAAATTGTAACAGGCAGATTCTGTACCTGCGATGTAATTAAAAGAAATACGGTGTTGTCCGTCGGTTCTTCTAATGTTTTTAACAGGCAGTTGGCAGCCTGTTCTGTCATCAAATGGGCATCATTTATGAGAACCACCTTATAGGTGTTTTCGTAGCTGCGGAGCGATACTTTACTGAGCAGAGTACGAATCTGTTCGATTTTAATACTGTTTCCATCAGGCTCC
>ERZ808026.84-NODE-84-length-17346-cov-4.776189_pt1 | contig 17346 bp, 12 predicted proteins | sample MGYA00380182_ERZ808026 | MGnify/ENA primary metagenome ERZ808026 (study PRJEB31490, sample SAMN06133376) | cow dung metagenome | isolation source: H9 | host: cow | place: China: Chengdu | collected 2015-05 ... | reverse complement strand
GTCTGCCGAAGCGTTCCAGCTTGAAGCACAGAAACGGATCCGCCAGCTGCATATGTACGATGTGCTCCGGGCTGACCGCTGTATCAGCGTCAACTCCTTGGAAGCCAGAGTGCCCTTTGGTGATCTGGACTTTGTGAAGTATGTTATGGCAATCGATCCGGAAATGAAGCTGAATAAGTATCACAAGGGTAAGTATCTGCTTCGCCATGCCTTTGAAGGACAGGATTACTTGCCGGATGAAATCCTGTGGCGTGAAAAAGCAGCCTTCTCCGATGCGGTGGGACACTCCATGGTGGACTACCTGAAGGAATATGCAGCGAAGGCTTATACTGATGAAGAATACGAGCAAAAGCGTGAATCCTTCACCCATGCCCAGCCCTTTACAAAGGAATCGCTTCTATACCGTGAAATTTTTGAAAAGTACTATCACGGTCAGGGGCAGATGATCGTAGATTTCTGGATGCCGAATAAGGAATGGGAGGGCTGCAATGTAACAGATCCCTCAGCCCGTGTCCTTTCTAACTACGGTGCCAGCGGCAAATAAACAGGAGGAAACATTATGGAAAAGAAAGAACAGCTTTACGAAGGCAAGGCCAAGAAGGTATTTGCCACAGAGGATCCGCAGCTGCTGATCGTGCAGTACAAGGATGATGCTACCGCCTTTAACGGCCTGAAAAAGGGTACCATCGTCGGCAAGGGCATCATCAATAACCAGATGAGCAACCGGCTCATGGCAATGCTGGAGTCAGAAGGCGTCCCCACCCATTTTGTCCAGGAGCTGAGCCAGCGGGAAACACTGGTAAAGAAGGTCAGCATTGTCCCACTGGAGGTCATCGTTCGCAACATTGCCGCCGGCTCCTTCTCTAAGCGCTACGGTGTGGATGAGGGTGTTGTATTCGATCAACCTACCATTGAATTTTCCTATAAAAACGATGAGCTGGGTGATCCGCTGCTGAACACCAAGCATGCCTTGGCACTGAAGGTGGCGACCCCGGAGGAGATCGAGACCATCGAACGGTATTCTCTGAAGATCAATGAGGTGTTGAAGTCCTGCTGGCTCTCCTGCGGTGTCATACTGGTAGATTTCAAACTGGAATTTGGCAGACTTGCTGACGGTACGATCGTTCTGGCTGACGAGATCAGCCCGGATACCTGCCGCCTGTGGGACAGCAAAACACATGAAAAACTGGATAAGGACCGTTTTCGCCGGGATCTTGGTGGTGTGGAAGAAGCTTACGCCGAGATCATGAAGCGGCTGGAAACCAAGTTGGGAGGATAACAATGGGAAACTGTGCAATCGTAGGCATCAACTGGGGTGACGAGGGCAAGGGCAGAATGGTAGACCTGCTGACGGAAAGCTATGATATCGTCATCCGTTACCAGGGTGGCGGCAACGCAGGCCATACTGTGATCAATGAGTACGGCAAATTTGCTCTGCATCTGCTGCCATCCGGCATTTTCCGCAAGGGTGTTGTAAACATCCTTGGAAACGGTGTTGCCCTTGACCCGGAAAATCTCTGGAAAGAAATTGAGGAAGTCACAGCCAAAGGCGTTCCGATTACACCCGAGAACCTAAAAATCAGTGACCGGGCATCGTTGTTGCTGCCTTGGCATCGAGAACTGGACGGATTGGAAGAAGCGCGCCTTGCGGATAAGAAATATGGCTCCACAAAGCAGGGCATCGCACCCTTCTATTCGGACAAATATCAAAAGAAGACAATTATGGCGGGCGAACTGCTGTATCCCGAGCATTTGACGGAGCATTTGACCGACCTGCTGGGTTGGAAGAATCTTACGCTTGCCGGTGTTTACGGAGCGGAACCTGTAAAGGTGGCAGAGCTGCGGGAGTGGATCGATACCTACTGTGAGAAGATCAAACCTTTTATATGTGACACTGGCGCATTTCTGAGAAAAGCCCAGGCGGACGGGAAAGACATCCTTTTTGAAGCACAGCTGGGTGCCTTACGGGATCTGGATTACGGCATCTATCCCTATACCACATCCTCCAATGCGATTGCCTCTTACGCACCGGTAGGCTCCGGCCTGCCCTCTGCCAAAATCGACGAGGTCATCGGCGTAGTGAAAGCCTATTCCACCTGTGTGGGAGAAGGTCCCTTCGTTTGCGAGATGTTCGGTGCGGAAGCAGAAGCGCTTCGGGAAGCCGGTTTTGAGTATGGTGCGAAAACCGGCCGGCCCCGTAGAGTTGGTCCCATTGACATTGTGGCTACCCGCTACGGTGTGCAGGTCCAGGCGGCAACCAAAATTGCGCTGACCAAGCTGGATGTGCTGAGCTTTATGGATAAGATCCCGGTTTGCACCCATTACACGGTTGGCGGTAAGGAAACGGACGAATTCCCATTCCCCTCTGTGCTGGATAGTGCCAAGCCGGTGATCGAGTATATGGACGGCTGGAAGTGTGATATTTCCGGTATCCGCAAGTGGGAAGACCTGCCTGTCGCCGCACAGCGGTATGTAGAATTCATTGAAAAAGAAATCGGCTGTCATGTAGGCTTCATTTCCGTTGGTCCGGAGCGAGACAGTATCATTATTCGTTAAGGAGAATCATCATGACAGAAAAATACGAATCCCCCCTGAGCTCCCGCTACGCATCCGACTATATGCTGCGCCTGTTCTCGGCTGATCACCGTATTCAAACATGGCGTAAGCTGTGGGTATCTTTAGCAAAGGCAGAGAGTGCTTTGGGTCTGCCCATTACAAAACAGCAGGTTGCCGAACTGGAGGAACACATTGCAGATATTGACTTTGCCTGTGCCGCTAAGCGTGAAAAGGAAGTTCGGCACGATGTAATGGCCCATGTATATGCCTATGGCAAGGCAGCCCCGTCCGCTGCGGGTATCATTCACCTGGGCGCAACCAGCTGCTATGTGACAGACAATGCAGATCTTATCATCTACCGGGATGCCCTAAAGTATCTTCGCACGGAGCTGCTGAAGGTAATTGCCAACCTGTCTTCCTTTGCGGATCAATACAAAGCCGTGCCTACTTTGGGGTATACTCACTATCAGCCTGCTCAACTGGTGACGGTGGGTAAGCGGGCCACACTTTGGATGCAGGATCTTTGGTCCGATCTGGAAGAACTGGATTTTGTGATCGGAACAATGAAATTCCTCGGGTGCCGTGGTACTACCGGCACGGAAGCGAGCTTCCTGGAACTGTTTGGCGGAGACACAGCAAAGATCGATGAAATGAATCGCATGATCTGCGCAGACTTCGGCTTTGACGGCTGTTTCGATGTTTGCGGTCAAACCTACCCCAGAAAGGTCGACAGCCGTATTTTGAATGTACTTTCTTCCATCGCTCAGAGCTGCTACCGAATGGCAAATGATATCCGTCTTCTGCAGCACGACCGACAGGTGGAGGAACCCTTTGAAAAGAATCAGATTGGGTCTTCCGCAATGGCCTATAAGCGCAATCCTATGCGAAGTGAGCGGATCTGCAGCCTTGCCCGTTACCTGATGTGCGATGCTATGAATGCGCCTATCACTGCAGCAACCCAGTGGCTGGAGCGGACATTGGACGATTCTGCCAATCGCCGTATCTCTATGCCGGAGGGCTTCCTCTGTGCCGATGCGGTGCTGCGGCTTGCCCAAAATGTAACAGACGGTCTGCATGTCAATGAGAAAATTGTAGAAAAGACTGTAAAGGAATACCTTCCCTTCATTGCTACAGAAAATCTGATGATGGAAGCCGTCAAGCGGGGCGGTGACCGGCAGCAGCTGCACGAGATCATCCGTAGTGCTTCCATGGAAGCCACCGCCAAAATGAAAAACGGTCAGGAATGTGATTTGCTTTCCCGTTTGGCTGCCCAAAAGGAGTTCGGTCTGACAGAAACGGAAATGGATGCACTGCTGACTCCGAGCCTTTACATTGGTCGATGCGAGCAGCAGGTGGAAGCATTCTTGGCAAAGGTCAAGCCGCTGATTGCTGATGTTTGTACAGACAGAGTCCAGATCAATTTGTGAGGAATGATAGATGGAAGAAAAAATCCTTGTTTTGGACTTTGGCGGTCAGTATAACCAGCTGATTGCCCGCAGAGTCCGGGAACATCATGTCTATGCGGAAATCAAACCCTATAACAAGATTACGCCGCAGGAAATCCAGGCTGCAGGCTATCAGGGAATCATTTTTACCGGTGGACCCAACAGCGTGTACGACGAACGCTCTCCCCATTATGACCCGGCAATTCTAAATCTGGGGATTCCGATTCTTGGTATCTGCTATGGCGCGCAGCTGATGGCATATATGGCCGGCGGCGTTGTCAGCGGTGCGGAGTCTTCCAGTGAGTACGGCAAAACGGAAGTGTTTACCGACCACAGTATCCTTTTCCGTGGGTTTTCCAATCACAGCATCAGCTGGATGAGTCATACGGATTACATCAGCCAGGTGCCGGATGGCTTCCGCGTGATCGCCCGTACTGGAAAATGTCCCTGTGCAGCAATGGCGGACGAAAGCAGAAAACTCTATGCGGTACAGTTCCACCCGGAGGTAACCCATACGGAGTTTGGAAAGCAAATACTTTATAACTTCCTCTTCGGTGTCTGCGGCTGCAAGGGGCAGTGGAAGATGGAAGATTTTGTACAGCAGTCCATCGAAAAATACCGGGAAAAGCTTTCCGGTAAAAAGGTTTTGCTGGCACTGTCCGGCGGAGTGGATTCCTCTGTGGCAGCGGTGCTGCTGCATAAGGCTGTTGGCAGGAATCTGACCTGTGTGTTTGTAGATCACGGCTTGCTGCGAAAAGACGAGGGCGACTTCGTGGAAAAGACCTTCCGGGACGGATTTGATATGAACCTGATCCGGGTCAACGCAGATGACCGCTTTCTAAAGAAGCTGGCTGGGGTTACAGAACCAGAAGAAAAGCGGAAGATCATCGGCGAAGAATTCATCCGGGTATTCGAGGACGAAGCCAAAAAACTGGGGAAAATCAATGTACTGGTACAAGGCACGATTTACCCGGATGTGATCGAAAGCGGTGCAGGAGATGCTTCTACCATTAAGAGCCATCACAATGTAGGCGGTCTGCCGGACGTGATCGCTTTTGATGAAATATTGGAGCCATTGCGTGACCTCTTTAAGGACGAAGTTCGGGAGGTCGGCACCAAACTGGGAATTCCCAAGGCGTTGGTCTGGCGGCAGCCGTTTCCCGGCCCCGGTCTCGCTGTACGGGTCGTTGGTGATATTACCAAAGAAAAGCTGGACCTGCTGCGAGAAGCGGATGCCATCTTCCGTCAGGAACTGGAAGCGGCAGGCGCAGAATCCAACCAGTATTTTGCGGTACTGACGGATCTAAGAAGCGTTGGTGTGATGGGCGATGCCAGAACTTATGGCCGCACCATCGTGCTTCGTGCGGTGACAACGGATGATTTTATGACAGCAGAGTGGACACGGCTTCCCTACGAAGTACTGGAAAGAGCCAGCAGCCGGATCACAAATGAGGTGCCCGGCATCAGCCGTGTTGTATATGATATTACGAGTAAACCCCCAGCAACTGTGGAATGGGAGTGATCATTCATGACAAAGTATATTTTTGTGACCGGCGGTGTGGTTTCCGGCCTGGGAAAAGGCATCACAGCAGCGTCTCTGGGCCGCCTGCTGAAGGCCAGAGGATTGAAGGTAGCAGCCCAGAAGCTGGACCCCTATATCAATGTGGATCCAGGCACCATGAGCCCCTATCAGCACGGCGAGGTCTATGTGACCGAAGACGGTGCGGAAACCGATCTGGATCTGGGGCACTATGAAAGGTTTATCGACGAGGATCTGAATAAATTTTCCAACCTGACCACCGGCAAGGTCTATTGGAATGTGCTGAATAAAGAAAGACGGGGCGAGTATCTGGGCTCAACCGTGCAGGTTATTCCACACATCACAAATGAGATCAAGGAATTCGTCTATCGTGTGGGCAAGCAGACCGATGCGGATGTGGTCATCACAGAGATCGGCGGCACCATCGGCGATATCGAATCGCAGCCCTTTTTGGAGGCTGTCCGGCAGATCTCTTTGGAGGTAGGAAGAGAAAACAGCCTCTTTATCCATGTAACACTGGTTCCGTTTCTTCGCGGCTCCGATGAGCACAAGTCGAAGCCAACCCAGCATTCTGTCAAAGAATTGCGGGGTATGGGCATCAACCCCAACATCATTGTGCTGCGCTGCGACGAGCCTTTGGAGGAATCCATTTTCCAGAAGATCAGCTTGTTTTGCAATGTAAAGCCAGACTGCGTCATTGAGAATACTACACTGCCTAACCTGTACGAAGCGCCGTTGATGCTGGAAAAATCCAACTTCTCCAGTGTGGTCTGCCGGGAACTGGGGCTGGAAACCGGGGCGCCGGATCTTGCAGAATGGAAGCAGATGGTACAGAAGATACACAGCCGCAGCAAAATAGTCACGATTGGTTTAGTGGGTAAGTATGTGCAGCTGCATGATGCCTATTTGTCAGTTGCGGAAGCCCTTCGTCATGCCGGCTATGCGCTGGATGCAAAGGTGGAAATCAGCTGGATCGATTCGGAAACCCTGACTGAGGATTCTTATGAAGAAACCCTGACCGGACTGAATGGCATCCTTGTTCCCGGTGGCTTCGGCGGGCGCGGCATAGAAGGGATGATCCTGGCGGCCCGATTCGCCAGAGAAAAGAAAATTCCATACTTCGGTATTTGTTTGGGTATGCAGATCGCAGTGATCGAATTTGCCAGAAATGTATTGGGTTTGAAAGATGCCAACTCCGGTGAATTCGTAGCTGACGGCAAGCATAAGGTCATCGACTTTATGCCCGGTCAAAGTGAGAATGTGGATAAGGGCGGCACTCTTCGTTTGGGAAGCTATCCCTGTGTGATTGCCGAAAATACCACAATGTACCGGTGTTACGGAAGCAAGCTGATCCATGAACGCCACCGTCATCGCTATGAATTTAATAACGATTACAGACAGGCCATGGTAGCTGCCGGCCTGTGCTTAAGTGGCAGCTCACCGGATGGAAGACTGATCGAGACGGTAGAGTTGACACAACGCCCCTTCCATGTGGGTGTTCAGTATCACCCGGAATTTAAGAGCCGCCCCAATAAACCCCATCCGCTGTTTGTAGGCTTTGTGAAAGCCAGTTTGGAGGAAGGCAAATGAGTATCCACGAAGAATGCGGTGTCTTTGGCGTATACAGTCCCAAGCAGGAAAACGTGGCGAGTCTTGTGTATTACGGCCTTTATGCCTTGCAGCACCGAGGCCAGGAAGGCTGTGGAATTGCCGTAAATGACGATGGCGTGTTTACCTGCCAAAAGGGCCTGGGTCTGGTCAGCGAGGTTTTTGGCACAGAGGAGCTGTGCAAATTTCCAAAAGGAACGATTGCGGTAGGACACGCCCGTTACGGTACAACCGGCGGCAACAACCTAAGTAACTGCCAGCCAATTGAAGTCAACCACCTGAAAGGAAAGCTGGCATTGGCACATAACGGCAATTTGAGCAATGCGCTGCCGCTGCGGAAGGAATTGGAGCTTTCCGGTGCGATTTTTCATACCACCTCCGATACGGAGACCATTGCCTATGTGATCACCAGGGAGCGTATTGCCGCACCTTCCATTGAATCGGCAGTAAGCAGAGCGATGGATAGACTGGATGGTGCGTACTCTCTCGTGATGATGTCGGCACAAAAGCTGATCGCTGTTCGGGACCCCTACGGTTTCCGTCCCCTCTGCTATGGTGTTATGAAAGACGGTACCTATGTGGTTGCTTCCGAAAGCTGTGCATTGAGTGCGGTTGGTGCAAGGTTTGAGCGGGATATCCTGCCCGGTGAGATCGTCACCTTCAGCCAAAACGGTGTAGTATCGGATACCGGTCACTGCGGAACGAAGCCAAAGAAGCTATGCATTTTTGAGTATATCTACTTTGCCCGTCCCGATTCCCAAATTGAGGGGATCGGCATCCACGATGCCCGGCTGAAAGCCGGTGCGTTGCTTGCCAAAGCCCATCCGGTGGATGCAGATGTGGTGGTGGGCGTGCCGGATTCCGGTCTGGATGCCGCCCTTGGTTATGCCAGAGCATCCGGAATTCCCTACGGTATCGGCTTGATCAAAAACAAGTACATTGGCAGGACCTTTATCTCTCCGGGGCAGGAATCCAGAGTGGATAAAGTTCGCATTAAGCTTAGCCCTGTGGAAAGCGAAATTCGGGGCAAGCGTGTGGTGCTGATCGATGATTCCATTGTCCGTGGAACTACCTCCGGGCGGATCGTACAGATGCTTCGGGATGCCGGTGCAACCGAGATCCATATGCGCGTGTCCGCACCGCCGTTTTTACATCCCTGCTATTACGGTACAGATATAGATTCCGAAGAATACCTGATCGCCTGTCATCACAGTGTGAGCGAGATCGCGGAAATGATCGGTGTGGATTCTCTGGGATACCTGCCCTTGGAGGATCTGAAAAATCTGACAGGTAACGAACATTTCTGCAGTGCCTGTTTCAGCGGAGCCTATCCCACCGATATTCCGGAGGATACCCGAAAAGATCAATTTGAACAGAAACTGTCCCTACGAAAGGATAAGTGAAATCATGAATCGGCAGTACAATAAGAAAATCGTTCTGGAGGACGGTGCGGAATTTTACGGATACAACTTTGGTGAAAACCGGGAGGTGATCGCAGAGATCGTGTTCAACACATCAATGGTTGGCTATCAGGAGATCCTTTCTGATCCAAGCTATACCGGACAAGCAGTGGTGATGACCTATCCGCTGATCGGCAACTACGGCATGTGCAAGGATGACTACGAAACGGACCGTCCTACCGTCAGCGCCATGATCGTCCGGGAATATAATGACGAACCCTCCAATTTCCGTGCTGCTGAGACACTGGAACAGGTGATGTGCAAGTTTGGAATTGTGGGAATCGCCGGTGTGGATACCCGTGCATTGGCCCGGCATATTCGGGACAAAGGTACCGGCAAGGCACTCCTTACAGATGCGGCTTTTCCAAATATTGCTGCGGTGGCCAGATTGCAGACATTGCGCCTTCCCGAGGATCAGGTGGCAAGGGTCAGCACCCCAAAAGCATGGACAGCATCCTGTGAAAACAGTCGGTTTCATGTGGCCGCCATCGACTGCGGCATGAAGCATAATATTATCCGCAGCTTGAATACAAGGGGCTGTGATGTGACAGTACTGCCTTGGAACACCACTGCCGGGGAGATTCGGGAAATGGCACCGGATGGCCTGTTCATTTCCAACGGTCCGGGAAATCCGGAGGATGCAAAGCCGGTAATTGAACTGGTCCGTCAGCTTCGGGGAGAGCTGCCCATCTTCGGTATCTGCCTGGGGCATCAGATCATTGCCTTGAGCTACGGTGCCAAGACCTATAAGCTGAAATTCGGACACCGTGGTGGCAATCATCCGGTAAAGAATTTGGAAACCGGTAAGGTTGAAATCACATCGCAGAACCATTCCTATGCGGTGGATGCGGACAGCTTGATGGGTACAGACTTGACTGTGACCCATATCAACATTCTGGACAACACGGTAGAAGGTCTGAAATGCGAAAAGGATCGGGTATTCTCTGTGCAGTACCATCCGGAAAGCGCGCCGGGGCCTCAGGACAGCGCATACCTGTTCGATGAATTTATTACGATGATGGAGGAAAACAGCTATGCCGAAAAGAACTGACATAAAGAAGATACTGGTTATCGGCTCCGGCCCCATCGTCATTGGACAGGCAGCGGAATTTGACTATGCAGGCACGCAGGCCTGCCTCGCCCTGAAGGAGGAAGGCTATCAGGTCATCCTCTGTAACTCCAATCCCGCCACCATCATGACGGATCCGGCAATTGCGGATAAGGTCTATATGGAACCGCTGACGCTGGAATATATGGCAAAGATCGTCCGCTTTGAGCGCCCGGATGCTATCATCCCCGGAATTGGCGGACAGACCGGACTGAATCTTGCCATGCAGCTGGAAAAGAAGGGTGTTCTCAGAGAGTGCCGGGTAGAGCTGCTGGGCACACCCAGCAAAAGCATTGAGCAGGCAGAGGATCGGGAACTTTTTAAGGAGCTGTGTGAGAGCCTTGGAGAGCCGGTGCTGCCCTCTATGATTGCCAGCTCTATGGAGGAAGGCCTGCATGCTGCACAGGAAATCGGTTATCCCGTAGTCCTGCGGCCTGCCTTTACCCTTGGCGGTACGGGCGGTGGTTTTGCGGACAACGAGGAGGAATTCCGGGAGATTATGAAAAATGCCCTTGTGCTCTCACCGGTGCATCAGGTACTGGTAGAGAAGTCCATCAAAGGCTACAAAGAAATCGAATATGAGGTGATGCGGGATGCCAATGATACCGCCATCGCCATCTGCAATATGGAGAATCTGGACCCGGTGGGCATCCATACCGGTGACTCCATTGTGGTCTGCCCCTCTCAGACCCTGACCAACAAAGAATATCATATGCTCCGGGATTCTGCGCTGAAGATCATCCGGGCATTAAAAATACAGGGCGGCTGCAATGTGCAGTTTGCGCTTGACCCTAAGTCCTTCCAATATTACTTGATCGAGGTCAATCCCAGAGTATCCCGCAGTTCGGCACTGGCATCCAAAGCATCCGGTTATCCCATTGCCAGAGTGTCAGCGAAGATCTGTGTCGGTATGCACCTGGATGAAATCGCCCTTGCCAACACCCCGGCATCCTTTGAACCGGCTTTGGATTATGTGGTGACGAAGATGCCCCGTTTTCCCTTTGACAAGTTCTCTGATGCCAATAACTGCCTAAGTACACAAATGAAAGCCACCGGCGAGACTATGAGCGTGGGCCGCACCTTTGAGGAAAGTCTCTTAAAGGGCATCCGTTCTCTTGAGATCGGTGTGTATCATCTGTATATGGAGAAATTTGATGACTGGAGTGAGGAGGATCTGCTATCCTACATTGCCGTAGGAACAGATGACCGCATTTATGCCATTGCACAGCTCCTTCGGCTGGGGACTTCTGTGGGAGAGATCGTCCGTATCAGTCAAATCGATGCCTTCTTCATCCGGAAAATGCGTAACATCGTGGAAATGGAGAAACAGGTCAGCAAGCATCCGATGGACAGCAGCATCCTGTTTGCGGCCAAGAAAATGGGTTTCTCGGACAGAGCGGTTGCCCGGCTGTGGCACACCACGCAAAGTCGCGTTTATGCACTGAGAAAGGATCGGAACATTCGCCCGGGATACCGGATGATCGACTCCTGCGCTGTGGAGTTTGACAGCTATATTCCTTACTTTTACTCCACATACGAGACGGAGAATGAATCCGTTGTTTCGGATAAGAAAAAGGTCATTGTCCTTGGCTCCGGACCGATCCGCATCGGGCAGGGCGTGGAATTTGACTATTCCACTGTTCACGCCATTCAAACGATCAAAAACGCAGGTTATGAAGCCATTATCATCAACAACAATCCGGAAACGGTTTCCACGGACTACACCACCTCCGATAAGCTGTACTTTGAGCCGCTGACGGTGGAGGATGTGATGAACATCGTCACACTGGAGCAGCCGGAGGGCGTGATCGCATCCCTTGGCGGACAGACCGCCATTAACCTTGCGCAGCCTCTGGCAGATTTGGGCGTGAAGATCATTGGTACCGACTGTGCTGCCATTGAAAAGGCAGAAAACCGGGATGCCTTTGAAAAATTGCTGGCAGAACTGAGGATTCCACAGCCAAAAGGAAAAGCGGTCACCAAAATTGAAGACGGTGTGGATGCCGCTAAGGGGATTGGCTATCCGGTATTGGTGCGCCCCAGCTTTGTTCTGGGCGGCAGAGCCATGCAGATCGTGGCAAACGAGGATCAGCTTCGCCATTATCTGCACACCGCTGTGGAGATTGATGCTGATAAGCCGGTGCTGGTGGATAAGTATATCCGGGGCAAAGAAGTGGAGATCGATGCGATCTGTGACGGAGAGAATGTATTTGTACCGGGAATCATGGAGCTGGTGGAGCGCACCGGTGTTCACTCCGGCGACTCCATCTCTGTGTATCCGTCCTTCAGCATTTCCAATAAGGTCAAGGGTATCATCCTTCAGTACGCCAGAAAACTGGGCCCTGCTATTGGAATCAAGGGGTTGTTCAATATCCAGTTCATCGTGGATGAAAAGGATGCTGTGTATATCATCGAGGTCAATCCCCGGTCCTCCCGGACAGTGCCGTTTCTCAGCAAAGCCACTGGCTACCCCTTGGCAGATATAGCCACATTGGTTGCTTTGGGGCATAGCTTGAAAGACCAGGGGATCGAAGAGCTGTATCCCGATGAAAAGAAACGGTATTATGCCAAAGCACCGGCGTTCTCCTTTGCCAAGCTGCGGGGTCTGGATGCCTATCTCAGCCCGGAAATGAAATCCACCGGCGAAGCCATCGGCTATGACAGAAGCCTTACAAGAGCACTCTATAAGGCCCTGCAGGCATCCGGTATGAACCTGCAAAACTATGGTACCGTTTTTGCCACCATATCCGATGAGGATAAGGAAGAGGCGCTGCCTCTGCTGCGTCGCTTCTATGAACTTGGCTTCAATATTTCGGCAACAAAGGGTACTGCAGACTTCTTAAAAGCACACGGTATCAAAACCCGGGTAAAAGCCAAGGTGGATGACGGATCCACAGAGATCCTGGATGCGATCCGCAGCGGGTATGTGACCTATGTGATCAACACCATGGATGTTCGGTGCGAGGATGTCCATTCCGGCTCCAGCCAGATACGCCGCTGCACTGTAGAAAACGGCGTGACCATGCTAACCGCACTGGATACCGTCCGTGTGCTGCTGGATGTTTTAGAGGAGATCACGCTGGGGATCTCTACAATAGACGCATAAGGAGGCTCCTATGCACTTTACAAAAATGCACGGTCTTGGCAATGACTATTTATATGTTTACGGCGAGGTCCCGGAAAATGTGGCAGAGCTGTCCGTTCAGCTGTCAGATCGCCACTTCGGTGCCGGGTCGGACGGTATGATCTATATCTGCCCGTCATCTGTGGCTGATTTCAAGATGCGTATATTCAATGCCGACGGCAGCGAAGCCAAAATGTGCGGCAATGGGATCCGCTGCGTGGGAAAGTATGTATATGACAAGGGCTATACCAATAAGCTCCATTTGCGAATCGAAACATTATCCGGCATCCGTACTTTGAATCTGCAAGTGACGGATGGAAAAGTGGATAACGTCACCGTGGATATGGGAAAGGCGGCAGTTCAGGAGGATATGCGGTTGCTGGTGGACGGAGCAGAAGCGGTTTGCACGCCGGTAACCGTAGGAAATCCCCACGCGGTACTGTTTGTAAATGATATAGACAAAGTACCCCTTACCACCCTTGGCCCAAAACTGGAGCGCCACACCGCGTTCCCGGATGGGGTGAATGTGGAGTTTGTGCAGGTGCTTGGAAACAACGCGCTGCGTATGCGGGTCTGGGAGCGGGGCAGCGGTGTAACGATGGCCTGTGGAACCGGAGCCTGCGCCAGTGTGATGGCTGCGATCAGCAAGAATTATTGCTGTTATGACGCACCTGTAGCGGTTCATTTGGACGGTGGTACACTGGTTATCCGAATCGCATCTGACAATACTGTGACGATGACCGGCCCGGCTGAAATCGTTTATGAAGGAGAGACCAAACTATGCTGACACCCAATATGCATTATTCGGAATTGAAGGATTCTTATCTTTTCAATACCATCTACCGCAAAACTGCCGAATATCAGAGTTCTCACCCGGACAAGAAGATTTACCGTATGGGTGTGGGGGATGTCTCACGTCCTTTGTGCGATGCGGTTATTAAAGCCCTGCATACGGCTGTTGACGATCAGGCAACCATGGAGCATTTCCACGGGTATATGCCGGAAAGCGGTGCGCCGGAGCTTCGAAAAGCCATTTCAGAATACTATAGACGGTTTTCTGTTTCTGTTTCAGCCGATGAAGTATTCATATCAAGCGGTGCTTGCGACGATCTGGGAGATGTTCTGGAGCTGTTCGACAAGGATAACACAGTCCTTGTAATCGAACCTGCGTATCCGGAGTATGTAGACACCAATATTCTTTGCGGAAGGAAAGTCATCCACCTGGATTCCGGAGAGGAGAATGGCTTTTTACCGCTGCCCAGCGAGGAGATCCAGGCAGATATTATCTATATTTGTTCGCCCAATAACCCCACCGGCGCTGCATATGACCGGGAAAAACTGCGCAAATGGGTGGACTACGCCAACCGGAATGGAGCTGTGATCCTCTATGATGCAGCCTATGAGATATTCATTGAGGATCCGGACATTCCACACAGCATTTTCGAGATCCCGGGGGCAAAAACCTGTGCCATCGAGATATGCTCCCTGTCCAAAACAGCAGGCTTTACCGGAACCCGGCTAGGCTACACAGTTGTTCCCAAGGTGTTGGATCGAATGGGTATGAATCTGAACGCAATGTGGGCGCGGAATCGGGAGACGAGAACCAACGGCATCTCCTATATCCTGCAAAAAGGTGCGTCCGCTGTGTTTACCAAGGAAGGCTTGGAGCAGATTCAAAAGAACATCCGAGTCTACAAGGAGAATGCCCGTGTGCTGATGGATGCCTTTGAACGAATCGGCATTTGGTACTGCGGAGGCAGGAACTCTCCGTATATTTGGCTGAAGTGTCCGGATGGTATGGGCGGCTGGGAGTTCTTTGATTACCTGCTGAATGAAATTCAGGTAGTTGGCATTCCCGGAGAAGGTTTTGGTGCCTGCGGTAAGGGGTATTTCCGCTTCTCTGCTTTCGGAGATCCGGATGACACAAAGGAAGCGGCTAACCGCCTTTGTAAGCTGCTGGGGAGGTGACGGATATGAAGGTTGTTTGCTTGCAAATGGATATGCAGCTTGGCTGTCCGGATGAAAACTTTGCTCATGCTGGGCGGATGATCTGCGATGCGATGGCAGAAAAGCCGGATGTGCTGGTGCTGCCGGAGACATGGAATACCGGCTTTTTCCCAAGAGAAAACCTAACCGGACTGTGCGATCGGGACGGTGAACGGGTGAAAGCGGAGATCGGCGCACTGGCGGCAAAATTCCGGGTGAATATCGTAGCAGGCAGTGTGTCCAATGTTAGGGACGGTAAGGTGTATAACACCGCCATGGTGTTTGACCGGAGCGGCAATTGCATTGCTTCCTATGATAAGACCCATCTGTTTACCCCTATGGGTGAGGATGATTACTATACTCCCGGTGATCACCTGTGCAGATTCTCGCTGGACGGCGTTCAGTGCGGTATCATCATCTGTTATGATGTGCGTTTCCCGGAATTGACCCGGAGTTTAGCGGTGGAAGGTCTGGATATGCTGTTCGTGGTATCCCAATGGCCGAAAGTGCGAACCTTCCACTTGTGTACACTTACTGCGGCCCGTGCGATTGAGAACCAGATGTTTGTGGTCTGCTGTAATTCCTGCGGCACTGCGGGCGAGACCGTCTACGGCGGCAATTCTGCCATCATTGACCCTTGGGGGCAGACGATTGGCTCTGCCGGAGATAAAGAGACCATTCTTGCAGGTGACTGCGATCTAAGTATGCTTACCGACATCCGCAACACCATTCCGGTATTCCGGGATAGAAAAACAAACCTTTACAATATTTGAGAGAGGAAAATAATCATGACTTACGAAATCCCTGTAACCAAAACACAAAATCCGAAACCACGTCCTGCTGATGAGAGTAAGCTTGGCTTTGCAAAATACTTCACGGATCATATGTTTGTAATGGAGTATGACGAAGGCAAGGGCTGGCACTCCTGGCGTGTAGAACCCCATGCACCGTTCTTGATCGAGCCTGCATCTGCAGTGCTGCATTACGCGCAAATGATGTTTGAGGGTATGAAAGCATACCGCAAGCCTGACGGCAGTATCCAACTGTTCCGTCCCGATATGAACATCGCCCGTATGAAGAATACCTGTGAGCGTATGTGCATGCCGGAGGTACCCGGTGACCTGTTTATGGCAGGCCTGAAGGCTGTAATCGAGGCAGATAAGGATTGGGTTCCCAGCGGCAAGAATACCTCTTTGTACATCCGTCCGTTTATGTTTGGCGACGAAGTGTCTTTCTCTGTGCTGCCTGCAAAGCATTATAAGTTTATGATCATTCTCAGCCCCACCGGCTCTTACTATGCAGCCAATGATGCCGGTTTAACGACTGCCCGCATTTATGTCCAGGACACCTATATCCGTGCTGCCCGTGGTGGTACCGGCTATGCCAAGGTTGGCGGTAACTACGGTGGCGGTATGCGTGCTTCTCAGGATGCCATACGTTACAACTGCAAGGATGTTTTGTGGTTGGATGCAGCAGAGCATAAGTATGTAGAGGAGATAGGTACATCCAATGCTTTCTTTGTAATCGGTGATGAGGTTATCACTGCACCGCTGGACAGCGGAACGATTCTTCCCGGTATTACCCGCAATTCTGTGATTCAGTTGCTTAGCAAGTGGGGAATCAAGGTATCTGAGCGGAAACTGTCCATTGATGAAATTGTAGCGGCTTCCAAGAATGGAACTCTGAAAGAAATCTTTGCATCCGGTACTGCGGCTGTTATCTCTCCCATCGGTTGGCTGAATATCAAGGGCGAAGATATGCAGGTAGCTGACGGCAAGGTTGGCACCATTGCACAAAGACTGTACGACAAGCTTTACGGAATGCAGACCGGTGTCGTAGAGGATGACATGGGATGGACATATCCTTTGGGGTTCTGATATGGAATTTTGCGCGAAAAAAATCAAAAAATCCCTGATCCAATGGACCAGGGACTGGTTCGACAAAAACGGAAAGGGTTGTAATGCGGTCATCGGTATTTCCGGCGGCAAGGACAGCTCTGTCTGTGCTGCTCTTTGCGTAGAAGCACTGGGAAAGGAACGGGTCATCGGTGTGCTGATGCCCAACGGTGTCCAGAGTGATATTGCCGACAGCCGCCAACTGGTTGAGCATCTGGGAATTCAAAATGTGACGATCAATATTGCGGATGCAGTTATCGCGGTCCATACCCAGCTTAAAGAAGCAGATATTGAAGTTTCTGAACAGACGGAGATCAATCTGCCACCCAGAATCCGGATGTCCGTTCTGTATGCGGTATCCCAGTCCATGAATGGCCGAGTGATCAACACCTGCAACCTTTCGGAAGACTGGGTAGGTTACTCCACTCGTTATGGTGACAGTGCAGGAGATGTGTCACTGTTGGGAAAGCTGACTGTTCAGGAGGTAAAATCGTTGGGCCGGGAGTTAGGCTTGCCTGAGAATCTGGTGGACAAAGCGCCCTCCGACGGCCTCTGCGGCAGCACAGACGAACAAAAGCTGGGCTTTTCCTATGCCGTTCTGGATCGATACATCCGTGAGGGCGA
>ERZ808026.83-NODE-83-length-17365-cov-3.494563_pt1 | contig 17365 bp, 12 predicted proteins | sample MGYA00380182_ERZ808026 | MGnify/ENA primary metagenome ERZ808026 (study PRJEB31490, sample SAMN06133376) | cow dung metagenome | isolation source: H9 | host: cow | place: China: Chengdu | collected 2015-05 ... | reverse complement strand
CCTTTCTTAAGACCTATTGCCTCAAAGAAGACATGAAACCTTGCTATCTGGGTAGCAAACTCTCCAAAGGTAAAAGACTCGCCTCGGAAATTGGCTAGTGCAGGTCTATCCCAATTATTTTTGACAGCTTCTTCAAATCGTGTAAAATAGTGTTTCATCTTTTTTCGATGTTATGTGTTTGGTTCAGCAAAAATATTAAAATATGCATTGGAGCCTGTTATATTTATTATATTTGTGGTGAAATATCGGATTTAGGGGTAATATTCCTAAATATAAAGACTTTGAATTATGAGAAAACATCCTATCGTAGCACTGGTCTATGACTTTGACGGCACTCTTTCTCCTGGCAACATGCAGGAATTCGGATTCATTCAGGCGATTGGAAAGAAGCCGCAGGAATTCTGGCAGGAAAGTGACAACATTGCACTAGGACAGGATGCCAGCAATATTCTCAGCTATATGAAGCTTATGTTTGATGAAGCACGCAAGTCAGGCATAAAGCTACGCAGGGAGGATTTCAACAAATTCGGAGAATCAGTGGAACTCTTCAACGGAGTCAAGGAATGGTTCGGCCTGATCAATGAATACGGAAAGAAACGAGGAGTACGTGTTGAACACTACATCAACTCGTCCGGTCTTGCAGAGATGATTGAAGGCACACCTATAGGAAAAGAATTCAAGCGTATTTTTGCATGTTCATTCCTCTACAACGAAGCAGGAGAAGCAGAGTGGCCAGGAGTTGCTGTCGACTACACAGCCAAGACTCAGTTCCTGTTCAAGATAAACAAAGGAATCCTGAGTATACGTGACAACAAGAAGGTCAATGAAAGTCAGCTTGAGGAAAAGAAGAGGATTCCATTCCCACATATGATCTATTTCGGAGACGGAGAGACCGACGTGCCTTGCATGAAGATCGTCAAGATGTTCGGAGGAAACTCCATTGCTGTATACAATCCAAATATCCCACGCAAGAAGAACACAGCACGCAGACTGCTCAGACAGCAGCGAGTAAACTTCATTACTCCTGCAGACTATACAAAAGAGAGCAGAACGTACGAAGTCGTCTGCTCTATCATTGATAAGATAAAGATTGATTTCGACCTTGCCAATCTGGCAAAGTTCCATTAGGATCAATACTGCTTCACCTCAAGCTTTGCATAAGCTCTTTCAGCCTTAGCGAGTGCTCCTGCAACTGAATCATCTGTTGCCAGGATTACTCCTACGCGTCTGTGGCCGGCAACTTCGGGCTTACCGAAAAGACGGATCTGAACACCCGGTTCCTCAACCACCTTGTCAAGATTACAGAACTCATATTCCTTTGTATGTCCTTCAATGACAATTGCCTTGGAAGCAGAAGGACCATAGAATCTTACTTCAGGGATAGGAAGTCCGAGAACAGCACGCGCATGAAGCGAGAATTCTGACATATCCTGAGAAATCATTGTCACCATACCAGTGTCATGCGGTCTAGGTGAAACTTCACTGAAAATCACCTCATCACCTTTGACAAACAGCTCCACACCGAAGATTCCATATCCACCCAAGGCATCAGTAATGGCCTTCGCAATAGCTTCTGCAAGCTCAATGGCCTCCTGCGACATAGCCTGCGGCTGCCACGACTCACGATAATCACCGTCAACCTGATGATGACCGACCGGCTTAAGGAAAGTCGTTCCTCCTGAATGGCGAACTGTCAGAAGAGTGATTTCATAATCAAACTTGACAAAACCCTCAACAATGACTTTTCCTCCACCAGCGCGACCGCCTTCCTGAGATACTTTCCATGCCTCATCTATCTGTTCAGGAGTCTTCACAGTACTCTGACCGTGACCTGACGAACTCATGACAGGCTTCACTACACATGGAAGACCGATTTCTGCTACAGCCTTGTCAAACTCTTCCTTTGTCTCAGCGAAACGATATGGAGAGGTCGGTATTCCGAGGGTCTCGGCAGCAAGCCTTCTGATGCCTTCGCGGTTCATTGTAAGTTTTGTGGCGTTGGCAGTCGGAACAACATTGTATCCTTCAGCCTCAAGCTCGACGAGCTTGTCAGTGGCAATCGCCTCAATCTCAGGAATGATATAGTCCGGATTCTCTTCCTTGATCACACTCTTTAGAGCTTCGCCGTCAAGCATTGAGAGAACGTGACTTCTGTGAGCAACGTGCATGGCCGGTGCATTCTCATATTTATCAAGAGCCACCACCTCTACACCGTAACGCTGAAGTTCCAATGCAACCTCTTTTCCAAGCTCACCGGAGCCGCAAAGAACTGCCTTCTTACCTGATTTCGTGAATGTTGTTCCTATCTTAGTCATAATAACGGGTTTTACATTCACAAAGATAAGAAGGCAATTTGACATCTCAAAACCAAATCATCAGAAAGAAATCACGACGGCTCTGCTGAGTGCAGGTTTCGCAGACTTCTTTACAACTTCAGTCCTGATTATAAGGCGCTCTTTCGGGATATTGTACTTTGTTGTAAGGATATCATATACATATTTCGCTCTTGCCTCGCTCAGATGCTGGTTGCGGCTCTTGGTTCCGGTATTACCGTCAGCCGATCCAAGGACTGAAAGATAAATATTGGTATTATCATCAGCAGTTGCGATAAGATTCTTTGCTATGAAGTCAAGATGCTCCAGTTCCTTTTCCCCAAGCACATCCTGACCAATCTCGAAATAGACAGTAGCTGGTCCCATCTGCTCGAAGAATGCAGTGAAATCCATTCCTGCAGGCTTCTTTTTCAAGGCCGCGTTTTCTTTCACGAGGTTTGAATTGACCTTCTCCAATTCATCATTAGCCTCCATCAGATACTGATTTGTCTCCTTGAGAGCCATAGCAGCAGCTTCCATGATTGTAAATTTCTCTAAATTAGCTAACTCAAGAGCATCTATGATTGTGGATGACCTTACAAAATCCGGCCAACCGAGATCCACAGCCAGTCCCGCTGTAACTGTAGGAAGAAGGCTGATTCCTGTACTGCCTATAATTCTGCCGTTAAGGACAGTCGCCCTCATATCCACTATAAGGTCAAGCCTGTCAACCAGACGCAGATTGTGAAGAAGACCGACTCCTGCAGCAATTTCATTATTGGAATAATCGGTTCCCTCAAGTCCATAGGAGCGGAAATATCCGGCATGTGCATATGGAACGAAATTCCAGAAACGGGTCTCCTTGTAGCCGCTGAAGGCATTGGAGATATTCCAGAGGAAATCACCATGGATATACATATATCCGAATTTCTGAGCATACTTACCATTGTCTGCATCTCTCTGGGTTCCAAGCACCGAAGCAGCATCCGACCAGGCTTTAGAAGAGAGGCCTTGGTAACCCATTCTCATGCCGACTGATGGAGTGAACCATTTTCCGAAATTGGCATCTATGCTAGGACCGAAGGCAGGCTCATAACCTTCATTCAGGAAAAGATTGACACCGCCAGCCACACCGATGAACCAATTGTCACCGAAACGGTTTGTTTCATACGGGCCTCGAACGATCTTGCCATTCTCATCCCTGTTTCCATTCTCCTGAGCGTTCATAGCTGGAGACACTGTCATCGCGACAGCCATTAGAGCCGCAGCTCCAATAAAATAATAAAGACGTTTCATAACCACTAAAATTTAAAGTGTCTGAAACGTCCTTATACAAATTTGGTGTAAAACTGCTTTTCGAGCGAAAAAACTTTATAATCACCTAAGAATCTGATCTGCGTGGTTCTTGGTGTCCACCTTTTCGATCACCTCTGCAAGAATCCCCTCTTCATCAAAAATAAAGGTCTTCCTAATTGTTCCCATTACAGTCTTACCGTACATCTTCTTCTCTCCCCAGGCGCCGAAATCCTGAAGCATCTGAGTGGAAGTGTCAGCAAGGAGTGTGAACGGAAGATCATATTTATCAGCAAACTTCCTATGTGAGGCAGCACTGTCCTTGCTCACACCAACAACATTGTATCCCCTGGCCATAAGTGCCTCATAGTTGTCTCGCAGACTGCAAGCCTCAGCCGTACAGCCGCTCGTATTATCCTTGGGATAAAAATATATGATTGTCTTCTTGCCGATAAGATCCTTTGAACTTACCGCTTTACCGTCCTGGTCCACGACCTCAAAATCCGGCATCTTGTCTCCGATTTTCAACATATCTCACATTTATTTAATGATTCAGATATACAAAAGCAAATTCAGAGCCACCGGTTCAGGTCTATTTGTCTGCCAGTGTTGCAGGGAAGCCGGTGTAGTCAGTCTGGAGAGTGTTCACAGTGTAGACATTGACCTTGCCGCTGGTAGGTACTGTGTAGGTTGCACGGATCTCCCAGTTCTTCTCCTTGGCAGGATTGCCTGACGGTGCAGGAAGAGTCCAGTAGTGGAGCTTGCCGGTGTGGTAAGCGGTATTCTTCGGGCTTCGGCCGTTCTCATTGATGAAGTAAGCAAACATACACCAGTCTCTGAGTTTCTTGGTCACTCTTGTCATCGGAGTCGCAACTCCATTCTGAATGAATTCAACCTTCCAGTTTTCCGCATCATCGTTGAAGACGTCCGCGATGAAGCATCCATGATATTCCTCAGGCCAGCCGAAAGTGAGCTTCTTTGATCCTGAATACTTCTGGCTGCCGTTGTAGACCCTCATCTGATAGTTCTCATCAAGATCAACTGGCTTATAGACAAAGTTATCTACGGTATTGTCCTTCACAGTGAAGATTGCATATCCGTTAGGAGTACCGTCAGTACATGTATTTGTGTGCCACCATGCACCGCTTACAGCTCCAAGCACGTGCTCATATACCGGAAGCCCGCTCTTTGTGATGTAGTTATGGTGCATATAGTTCTCAGGATGATGAGTGTGACCGATCATTACATGAACCTCCTTGAACTGTGTGAAGAGTTTGAGGACGTCATCATAGTGCTTGTCATAGTTGACGTTTCCGCCACCTTTCTCCGCACCTCCTCTGAACGGTACGTGAGCATAGAACACAAGCATCTTGTTCTCTTTATCCTTCACAAGATCAAAATCAGCCTTAAGCCACTCTACCTGTGCATCGGTAAAACCTGAGTCATAGGTATTATGCTTTTTATAGAAAACGTTGTCCATTGTAACGAAATGAACATTTCCTCTATCGAACGAATAGTCAGTAGGTCCGAAGCGATCGACATAATTCTGACATCCGGCATAATCATCCACACAATCCTCATAATGATCGTGATTACCGATGGAATTGAAGAAAGGAAGATATCCCTGGCCATCATTGATCTCGACATTTGACATCACATCCTTCATATTGTCCCACTGATCAAGATAATCGTATACAAGGTCTCCAAGTACGAGAGCATACACATTCTTATATTTTCCGCTCTCCACTCCAGCATTGATTGTCCTCTGCATATCCGGAATGCTCTCAGTACGGAATCTCTTGACATGTCTGTCATTCTTGCACTGAGGATCGCTGATCACGATCAGCGTCAATTCATCTTCCACAGATTCCATAGGAGCAAGAGAAAAGTCATTTCTGTTGACTGCATCAGGATTGAACTCGCAATGTCTGTAGAAGACAGGCTGCTTTGTCTGTTCATCAAGATTGATCTTATACTCTGCAGGAGTTGTATAGTACACTATTCTGGTAAGAGGATTTCCGACAAACTGATATACACCGTTCTTGTCTGTAACGGCGAATGTATAACCATCGGAAACAGCAACACCCGCTATTCCTTTTCCTGTCTCAGAGTCTGTAATGAGACCTACGAGATTATTGCCTTCCTGAATCTTGGTGCCATTGATTCTGCCTTCGCCACAGCATGAAGACAAAACAAACATTGCGGCACAAGCGATAGTGGTCATTAATGTAGCTTTGCGCATAATAAGATGTAGTTTTATTATTGTTTATATCAATTCTCAAATAGTTGTGCAAGTTATTGAAAAATTCCCATTTCTTCAAATCTTGCAGCTGCATTAAGGAAATGAGCGGTAATCCAGAACACGGTCCACCTCTCGGCATATCCTCCACGAAGCTTGTATACATTGCTCATATCACCCCTCTGCGCGAAATTGGTCTGCTGGAGCTGTTCACCCTGCGACCCGTATGCATCCGTGAGCTGGTAGCATGAACGAAACATCACCTCCGCAAGAGAGCACAGACGCTCATCCTGGAGATATTTTCCCATCTTGTACACCTCAGGAGCAAAAAGAACTCCGTATACGTCAATGTGCTGATTCTGAGCAGAAACGACTGTCCATCCGGTAGTCTTGAAGTTATAGTCAGCCATACGGCCGGCAGGAAGAGGAATATCCCACACAACAACATAGCTCAGACACACATCCATCGCGTGCTTTGCCCAGTTCAGATATTTTTCATCCTTGAATCTTTCATACATCTCAAGAAAACCCTGAAAGGCAGCCCAGGAGCCCTCCTTATCCTCGCATGTTGCATCAAGAGTTCCTCCCCAGTAACATCCATTCATAGTCAGATGCCGGTCTGCATATAATTGTGCAGCCTTTTCAGCCGCCTCACGATAGGTCTTGTTCCTGAAAAGTTTCGAAGATATGGCAAGAGGAGCAATATAGAAGCCTTCTGCCGTGGATTTAGGATTCCAGTGTTCAGACAGGATGCGCATGCTGGCGGCATCGCAAGCCTTTTTCAGGAAAGTCTCCCATTTCGATGTATCTAATCTCTTGTTCTTCCTGGCGGTCTCGATAGCCTTGGCGAAGTTGTACATCGCCTGACCACAGGAAACCGGATCGCCCTGACTGTAGTCTTTACCGTCAAACCTGACAGGGAAAAGACCGGTTTCAGGATTGACTTCATATGTTGCAAGAAAATCAAGAGACTTCTGGACCATATCATTTATCTGGCTGTCATTCAGCCTCTTGGCAAGCACCTGAAGTGAATATCCAGGAGAATCAGCCTGTCCGCACCAGCCCATCACAAGTTCCTTGCGGAGCGAGTTGTCATACATATTGAATCCCACAGCCCCATCTCCAAGATCTATCCACCTGTTCTTAGCGAAGTTGTACTTTCCACGCACAATCTCTTCGAACGAAGGGAAACGGTCAGCATCGTACGGACGATGAAGGTCAAGAGATGTGTAAATCGGAGTCTGGAAACCGGTACCCTCCCCTTCGATTGAATATGTTTCAATATAAAAAGTCTTCTCTATGATGCGTCCCGGCTCAAGATCAATCCACGTGTCGGCATATCGCATAGGTTTCTTCTGAAGTGCCTTTGCAACACTGTGACGGCCGTTATATCCTATAGGTCCGGAATACAGGACGAATTCACTGGAGCCATTCCTGGCCTCAACTCCCAACGACCACCACTGATCCGAAAGCACTGCTCCGCGGACTGGACTTGGCAATGTATGGACCGCTGCCGCATAGCCTTCAGCAGCATTCTCCAGCATGGCAAAAGGCATCGGATACCGATGCTCCTCGAAAATTGCAAATTCACCATCAAGGCCATTGTAGACCGGAATGATTTCAGGATTGACCTTTGCACCGTTCCTGTTTCCATAGTAAAGGATTCCCGGAAGACACGGCATCATACTCTCCCCTGCCATTTTCCATCTTACAGACAAGGTGACATCCGGCAGTGTCTCGGTTCCTGTCCACTCATAACGCCTTACGCATTGGACAAGCCCCTCCCTGATCTGACGATAAGAGTCACGTAGAATAAGGTCTCCGCTGTCGAATGACATTTCACCAGACAGGACCGTCCATTCTCCGCTCTTCTCTACTGTCTGAGGATCAGCGTGTTTCCAGTCGCACATCCAATCATTCTCCCAACCTGTCGCTACAGACCAGAGTCCTTCATCAGGAGCAGAGATGAAAGTCTTATCATCAACTCCGAACACCGGACGGTTTCCATCCAAGGCAATCTGAGCAAAAGCGCTCCCTGCCGTCACCACGAGTGAGGCAAGGAGCATAAAAAATCTTTTCATATTCATCAGAATATAAGTCTACCTGTCTTCAGCCTGATGGCCGGTACGGTCTACCTGATGATAGAACTGTGTATAAGGGACGTCTGTCCTGCCGGTTCCCTTACGCATAAGTTCCTTGAGATCTTCAAAATATGTTGTATAGATGTCGCGCGGAGCAACCTTCTTCTTCACACAGATTGAAGCTGCCATTCCCACAACTTCACCGATAAGTCCGCAGGTACGCATAACTCTGGTAGATCCGAGAGCGATATGAGTCACGGAGATATTTCTGCCGGCCATGAACATATTAGGAATATCCTTTGAGTAGAAGCATCGGTAAGGAAGAGGATAGAAGTCGATAGGGGTCAGGACACCGATTGACATCCACTCTTCACCCGGATACTTGTCTGCATTACGTGGATCCGGATAATGCTGGTCGATACGCCATGTTGTTGTGCAGGTTGCATCCTCATGAAGGATAGGACGTGTAAGGTCCTGCTCACGAAGGATATAGTCACCTACAACACGACGGCTCTCTCGTTTACCGCTCACATGGCTGACCCATGTAAGATGAGTGCATTCCCAGTCTTCCTTCTTTGCGAGACGGTTCTTGCAGTAAGAGAAAGTACTGTATGCCACATACATACCATAGTCGCGGATCTTTTCTGCGTCAGCGATCTGGTCATCACGCATACCTACCTCCCAATACCAGTTGGCTCTATGGACAGGCTCTACGGTATACTCATCGAGTTCAAGTCCCCAGTCAAGGGAATCCGGGAAGGTACAAGGTGTGTTCCAGTCCTCGCAGTACCACTCGATGGATACTCCCATTGTAAAGCCGTCAGCCTTCTCCGGAGCGAGCTTCTCACCGAACTCAGCCTGAGATTCACGTCCCATGCGGCACTCTGCACCCGCCATGGCGGCAAGGTGGGCGTCACCGGTACAGTCAGAGAAAAGATCTCCACTGATACGGATCTTTGTCTGTTTAGTGGCCTCAACTGCTGTCACAGCCTTGATCTTCTGGCCATCCTTCTCAACCTCAGTAACTGTATATCCGGTAAAGAGAGTGATGTTCTTTTCAGCAAGAATGACATTCATCTTCTTGTCATCCTGATAATGGTGCGCACCACGGGCATTTCCGATTCTGTCCGGACCGATTTCATTAAGAAGGTAGCCAAGAGACGGATATGGATCGATATTGATCTGTCCGCCAAGACCTACACGCACCTCGGAAGAGTTGTTTCCTCCAAGAATGTAACGGTCCTGAATGAGGGCAACCTTGCATCCGAGTCTCGAAGCGGCTAACGCTGCGCACATTCCGGAGATGCCGGCACCTACAATGACAAAGTCATAGTGTCCCTTCTCCTCTACTGGAGTAGGAAGCAGTTCTTTTCTGAGAGCCTTGTAATCCTCCAGACTGTTGCCGGGAGCCTCATCTGCAGTTGTAAGAAGGACTGCATCACAACGTCCGTCCAGTCCCATGACATCGTGAAGAGCAATCTCATGCTCTCCCGCTGCAAACTCATATGTACCGCCTTTCTGCCAGTACCATGCTGCACGCTCCGCACGTGTTGCACCTTCACATCCTACTCCGAATTCAGCCTGATCAGCAACTCCGTCCACCTTTACCTGAAATATACCCGGAGTCTTGCCCTCAGACCAGAATGCCGTCCAGTTCTTGGTACGCACCCAAAGCGTATATCTGCCAGGTTTTTCGATATTCACCTTTGTTGCAGGGTCATCAGCGATAGGAGTGCCTATTCCATGAGCAAGAAGATAGCTCGAGCCCATCTGGAGTACAAACTGCTGTTCCACAGTCCAGCCGCCGAGATGATCAAACCTGGTAGCGAGCAAAAGGACTGAATTTGATTTGTCAATCTTTGTCATAAGTGATTATATATGATATTTGTTTCTTTTAGAATATACTGTTCAGAACAGCTGCAAGGCGATGGCCGGCATATAGTATCTGAGTCTCTATCAACGGCATAGCCACATTGAAGAAATCCTGATCCACCTTCTGGTCCGGTTTCAGGATATCGAACTGCATCTCACACCTCACAGCACTGTCATGAAGCCACTCACGCGGAGTTCCGGCAGCGATTTCCTTTGCGGTCTTCCTGTCGACAATGTCCAGGATCAGTGCCCATTCAGTGGCAGAATATATCCTCGTCTCCTGGATTGCCAGCTTATCCCAGATCGTATGCACATAAGTGGATTTTTTGTCTCCGGGCATGAATGCATAATACTTCATGTTGTGAGTGGTGTACTTGATATGAGCCGGACAGTGCATATCGCCCACAAGATGCAGAATATACTTGATGTTCACCGCAACCGCAGAATCCGGAAGCTCCTTATAGTTTTCAAGAGCCTTTATCGCACCTTCAAGACCATATATGGCGTTCCCCTTCTTCGGATCCAGAAGTGCTTCGTCATATCTCAGTGATGCATCAACAGGAGCAGTATGCCACGTAGTCGTGAACTTGTACTCAGGAGTATGACGGTAGTCATCCATCCATTTGGCAAAATGCACAATGGAATATCCTCCAAGGTACTTCTCTATCTTTTTCTTTGCAGAAGGCTTAAGATGGTTCTCGGCGATCTTGGCTATGGTTTCGTGTCCTTCCCTGCCCCAGCCGAATGCCGGTCCGCAGGCAATGAGGCCGACAAGAATTACAATGATTACCCTTTTCATCTGTTTTATAGTGTTATTCTTACAAGGATGCGAAATTAACCTTTTATGCGTACGATTCAAACATTTTAGAGGAAAAAAGTTATCTTTACACAATAAAACATCATAGGCTATGATCAAGATAATATTCCTTTGCCACGGCAACATCTGCAGAAGTCCGATGGCTGAATATGTAATGAAAGACCTGATCCGGAAAAGAGGTCTTGAGAATGAGTTTGAAGTCACATCAGGAGCCGTGTCCGATGAAGAATGGTTCAATCCGATATACCCGCCGGCACAAAAGAAGCTACATGAGAAGGGAATCAGTTTCGGAAACCACAGCGCCCACAAGATCAGCATCGAAGAATTCAATGCCCAGGACCTTGTAATCGTGATGGACCAGTCCAATCTCCGATGGCTCAGACGTATTGTCGGAGACTTCAGTTCAGTTGAAGCCGGAGGCACATTGAAGGATTCTGCAATCAAAGGGAAAGTCCACCTGATGATGGAGTTCGCAGGCTCGGCACGCGACGTCGCCGATCCGTGGTACACCGGCGATTTCGAGCAGACTTATCAGGACGTCCTTGCAGGTTGCAACGGCCTTCTGGATCTGCTGGAGAGATGACCTGAGATGAATGCTCCGGCATAAGTAGCTGCTTTTCAAAAAAAAGCCTTATATTAGCGTGCAAATTATAATAACACTTTATGAAAAGACTTTTCAATGCATGTCTGGTCTTCATGACCATCCTTTCAGCATCCTGCACAGACAGATTAGAAAACGATGTCACAACAGACACTTTGACAGATGTCACATTTGCAATTGACGTTGAGACAGCCTCACTGACACGCGCCATCAGTGACGGAACAGGTGCGACTCAGCTCATGTGGGCTATCTTCAGCGAGGATGGAGAACTCCTTGTAAAGAAGTCAGTAATCAATGATGCAGATGCATTGATCTCGGAACAGGGTTATACCTTGTCCACCAAGCTGACCAAAGGACAGACCTACAAGGCAACCTTCTGGGCACAGAATCAGAACTGCACAGCATATGCTGTTTCAGACGACATGAAGGTGACTGTCGATTATAATGGCATAAACAACGACGAATCACGAGATGCGTTCTATGCTACATCAGATGTATTCTCAGTAAACTCACCGTCTATTGTTACTGTAACATTGAGGCGCCCATTCGCCCAGGTCAATGTGGGAGCGAACGAGTGGGATGTAGAATATGCCAAAGAAGCTGGTATGGAGGTAAAGACCTCATCTGCCACTGTCAAGGCTGTTCCGAACTGCATCAACCTTTTTGACGGAAGCCTCGAAGGTGCAGTTGATGTCGTATATACTGCATCAGCAAAACCGGAAGAATATCTCACAGTTGATGTTGACAGGAACGGAGAAGATGAAGTGTATGACTGGATGTCCATGTCATATATCCTTGCTCCACAGGATGGAGGTCAGTACGCAATGTCATTCAGTTTTGCCGGAGAAGACGGAGAGAATGCATTCGTTTTCGGCGAGAATCTCGGATCTGTAACGGCAAGACGCAACTGGCGCACCAATATCGTAGGTCAGGTGCTTTCCGATGACAAGCAGTTCAGCATCAGCATTGACCCTACTTATGATGGAGAAGACGTAAATGCACGCGGAGTGTACTACAATTTCCTTGAAGACACAGTAATTAAGGACAAGGAGTTCGCATTCAACACCGCCTATGCTGCAACATTCACATCAGAGGACAACAGTCTTCTTACATTCAACAATGTGGAGTTTTCCGGAAAGGTTCAGTACATTGCATTCGGTGAATATCGCAACAGCGGAAAATACCTTGAGTTCAGAAACGAATTGAATAACGTAGTTGCAAAAGACATGGTCATAACACATTCGATCGGTATCGTAAATGTGGAAACCATTGACTACATGGCACCTCTGATCTTCCTCCGTGGCGAGTCTGTTCTCAACAACTGCGAATTTACAGGCAGCACATGCATAGCTCCTGCCAGGACTGACTACAATGGAACTGTTCATGAAGTACTCCCATACGACTGCGGTGTGCCTAATTTCTGCACAGCCACTTTTGACAACTGCAAAGTAGGCAGCCTCTACACATGGAGCCACTCGAAGGTCACAATCAATAACTCTGAAATCGATTACATCAGATGCAGCACTCACAAGAAGGCAAGCAAGACTTCTCATCTTACCATCGGTCCGGGAACTGTAGTAAATGAAATCGTTGCAACAAGTTCAGGATCTGCCAAGGTGGTTACTGTCGATGGAAAGAAGACACTTACAGCTGCGCCATGGTCACCTTGCATCATCATCAAGGCCGGTGCCACTGTGAAGAAACTTGACTACAATGGCCGCACTGCTGAGGATGTAATCATCGAAGATGGTGCTGTCATTGGAGAAATCGTGAACCTTGCTGAATAAAGTGTTGAGACCGAACCATATGAAAAGATTATATTACTCTATAATTCTGGCTGCAGCCGTATTTGCCATTCAGTCCTGCACAAATGAGACAATCGGAATTTCCGAAGGCACTGAAGCGGAAGTCACATTCAGCATGAATGTAGAAGGCAGTCAGGACACAAAAGCCATCAGTGACGGCAAAAGCGTCGATAAGCTCATCTACGCCATCGTGACTACTGAGGGTGAAGTAGTAGGCAGAAGCGAGAAGGTCCTTGACAAGAGCTTCTCTTCATCCCTTGAATTGACGATGACTGTGACAATGGTCAAAGGAATAACCTATAAGGCTGTATTCTGGGCTCAGTCAAGCAAGTGCAACGCCTACACAATGTCTGATGACATGACAGTGACGGTTGATTACTCAGGCGTGAACAACGATGAGAGCAGAGATGCCTTCTATGGCGTATCTTCTCCATTTACACTTGCTGAAAGAAATGCAGAAGTAGTCCTGAAGCGCCCATTTGCCCAGTTCAACGCAGGAACTCATCCATTTGACTGGGAATATGCTGCGAGCCATCACAATTTCAAGGCTACTAAATCTGCGGTAAAGATCCGCAATGTCGCAAATGAAATAAATCTATGGAACGGGGAAGTATCCGGCTCAGTAGACGCATCATTCTCCCCAGGCACTCTGCCTTCTGAAAAACTTTTGGCAGACGTGGACCTGGACGGAAAGAAAGAGGAATATGTATATCTTTCAATGTCATATATCCTTGCCGGAACAGAAGCCTCACGTCACTCTGTTGACCTGTACATGATTGACAAGAACAACAGGGCTGTAATGGCGGAAAACAGCGGACTGACAAAAGTGGAGCTGAGCAGAAATCGTCAGACAGACTTTGTCGGTCAGGTTCTTACAGATGACGGCATGCTGAACCCTCGTAACTACAATGAACTGCAGACAATCTATTATAATATTGCACAGGACAGCGTGATTTCTGATCAGATCTACAACATGCATGGATTTGATGCAATTCAGTTTGCCAGCGTGAACAAACAGAAATTCACTCTGAACAACATCTACTTCACCGGTGACATCTGGACAATAGAATTGGGCGAATATCGCGGTTCAAGCTACGTGAAATACGAAAACGAGCTGAACAATGTCGTGATGAAGGATCTCGTGACAACAGTTGCAATCGAGTGTCATGAATGGTACTTTGCTCCTGCAGTGATAGCATACGGAAAGAGCGTTCTCAACAACTGTACAATGACAGGAACAGTGACAACCCGAGAGCCGATCACTGACAAGCACGGAATCGCGCACGAGGTAATCCCGGCTGACATTGGAGTAAGAAACGAATCCGATGCAGTAATCAACGGCGGAACCTACGGAACCTTCTTTGCATGGACACATGCTGTTGTAGACATCTATGGCGCAACAATCGGAACACTCTATTGCGGAACATGCGACTCGACAAAGCATTCATGGATGACTATCCACAGCGGTACAAAAATCGATCAGGTAATCTGCTGTGAGCCTCGTTGTCCATATGGAACAAAGGAGTACTCGACAACCATGACCATCAAGAGCGGTGCTGAAATCGGATCACTCCAGCTTGTTTCTACAGACGTTGAATTCCTCATCATCGAGGAAGGAGCAAAAGTCGGCAAGATTACCTGCGAAGGCGTCGAATACACCTATCAGGAACTCAGGGCCGCAATGGGACTGTAATGTATAGCGGACTTAGCGAATACATCTACGACTGCATCGTTCCAAAATATGCAGGATTCGACGATGCCCACAAGGAGGACCATGCCCTGGCCGTAATGGAACAGGCCATGAAGATTCTTGACGGAAAAGAAGCATGGACGGCAACTCAGGATCAGGTAGAACAGATATGGAAGACTGACGTAAACAGGGACATGCTCCTTACGGCAGCGGCCTGCCATGACCTTGGACTGATAAACGGCAGAGAAAACCACCATCTTGATTCGGGAACACTTATACGTTCAGACAGAAGACTCAAGGAATGGTTCAGCGATGCTGAGATTGAAACGATCGCTCAGGCTGCAGAAGACCACAGAGCTTCGGGCAAGAACGTTCCCCGCAGCATATATGGAATGATTGTAGCAGAAGCTGACCGACTTATTGATGGAGACACAATAATACGCCGCACCATCCAGTTCGGACAGAAACACTATCCGGAATTGGACAGGAAAGGGCACATCGAACGGGCAGCAGCTCATCTCCATGAAAAGTATGGTCGCGGAGGTTACTTGAAACTATGGATACCTTGGAGCGACAACGCAGCCAGACTTAATGCACTGCAGGATCTGATAGCCGATCACGAAGCACTCATAAAGGAAATAGAGAAGAAAATGCCACTGTAATCAGTGGCTTTTCTTATATTCCGAGCATATTTCCAGAATCTGCTCACCATATTTACGGAAGCTTGCTTCACCGAAGCCTTTGATAGCCAAGAGTTCTTGCCTGGTCGATGGAATGAGTGTCGCAATCTGTATCAGCGTGCTCTGATGCATGATCGTATATGCCGGAACGTTGTCTGCCTTGAATCTGTCTGAACGCCACTGCTGCAGCCTGTCTCTCAATTCTTCATTCACTATGCCTGGTTCATCTGCAGCACGCGTGACCTTGCGGAGCTTTCTGCGTCTTGCTAGATTCCTGTCCTGAAGATGACACTCAGTACGTACCCGGCAAACAGTATCTATACCAAACTCTCCCCTCTCGAAATTCTCAAGAGAATTGAATATTATATCCACTTCAGTGAGAAGTTCCTCCAGAACATCGTTGACCTTCTTCTTCGTCTCTTTATTATCTATCTCCAGACCTATAATATCCATGACCGCATCACGGACGGTGCGGATCATCGGCAGGAAATATCCTGTCGCCTTTGTAAGTCTTTCCTTAAGATATATATCATCCTGTGCCTGGCTACTCTCTATGTTCTTCAGTTGCTGACGGAATGTATCGGCAACCTTTGCTGCATCGTGCAGAGCCTTTGACGCTGCCTCCATACCGGCATAAAGCTCGGGATAAGTCTCAGACAGCACACCTCTCCAGAGTTTGAGCATATACCTGAGGGATGAGCAGGCACCATTGAAGTCAAACACCGAACGATACTGGTCGAACGCATAACCTCTTTCCTCAAGCTCAACCCTACAAGAGACTGCCTCCAACGGCATAAAGCCCTCATTGAAGGCAGCCACATGCATATCCCTATATATACCTGAAGACGTGATCGGAGACTCAAGGGTTATTCCTTCCAGAGAACGGCAGCGCGACAATGCCACATACACCTGTCCGAATGCGAATGCGGCTCCAGCATCAATTACCACATTATCGAATGTCAATCCTTGGCTTTTGTGAATCGTTATCGCCCACGCTATCCTGAGAGGAAGCTGGCGGAAAGTTCCGACAACATTCTGACAGATTTCCCCCGATTCGTCATCGAGTTCATATTGTGTGTTAGGCCATTCCACAGGAGTAACATCTATCATCTCCCCATTACTGTCGGAAACCGTCACCACACCTTTCGCAATCTTCTCGACCTTCGCCAGCTTACCATTATAATACTTACCTTCGGAATCATTTCTGATAAACATTACCTGAGCACCAGGCTTAAGCTCCAGCACCTCATCTGCAGGATATGAATGTTCAGGAAAATCGCCTTCTATCTGAGCTGTAAAAAGAGATGGGTCATCCGGAAGTTCCGCCAGTTTCCGGCTGTTCACTTCATCAGCGCGCACGTTATGAGTAGTGAGCCTTATCGGCTCTGTGCCGTCTTCCTGCCTTACCGGAGGTACCCCTACGCGTTCATTTATCTTTCGCAGCAGTTGAGCAGTCATCCGGTCTTCCCTGACCGCATTAAGTATATCCAGAAATTCCGCATCTTTCTGACGATGTACCTTCTGCAGTTCTATAGTCACATACTGCAGACGACTTAAAGCCTTGGAGTGAAAGAAATAAGGAGACTGATAGACCTGTGACATATACTGACGTTCACTATCCTTCACAACTGGAGAAAGCTGCTGGGCATCGCCTATCATAAGAAGCTGGACACCACCGAAAGGCTTGTCATTGTGACGGTATTTCCTGAGAGTCATGTCGACTGCATCAAGCAGGTCTGCACGGACCATCGAGATTTCATCTATGATCAGAAGATCAAGAGTACGGATGATCTTTACCCTTTCCTTGCGAAGGCTCCTATAGCGCTCCGGCATCTGATACTCCGTTATAAGTTCCTTGACATCAGGCAGATATGGACATAGAGGCAGCTGAAAGAACGAATGTATCGTAGAGCCTCCCGCATTGATTGCCGCAACTCCCGTCGGCGCTAGAACCACAAACCTCTTTGCCGTTGTC
>ERZ808026.81-NODE-81-length-17438-cov-3.510512_pt1 | contig 17438 bp, 15 predicted proteins | sample MGYA00380182_ERZ808026 | MGnify/ENA primary metagenome ERZ808026 (study PRJEB31490, sample SAMN06133376) | cow dung metagenome | isolation source: H9 | host: cow | place: China: Chengdu | collected 2015-05 ... | reverse complement strand
ATGACTGCTACACTAAATGTGGTGGTTTCGATAAACTCAACCACCGTAATGCAAACTTATTGGACAGCCCCTTCTTCACAATAATCCTCAGCTGCGCATCTCTACGCCCTCTGTAGATAACTATTATTTATGACAGATTTTAGCTTCGCATTCTTTGTAGATTGCAGAAGTCTGAGCAACAACATCAGCAGGAATTTCCTTGATGTTAGGGTCGCCGGCAAGATTGTTAGCTTTGAGCCAGTCACGTACAAACTGTTTGTCGTAAGATGCAGGACTTCCACCAACTTCGTATTTGCTTAAATCCCAGAATCGGCTTGAGTCTGGAGTAAGAACTTCATCACCAAGAACAAGCTGGCCGTTTTCATCAAGACCGAATTCAAATTTTGTATCAGCAATGATGATTCCGTTTTTGTAAGCGTGTTCGTAACATTTTTTGTAAACTGCAAGAGCAGCTTTTTCAATCTTAGTTCCAAGCTCTTCGCCAAGATCTTTTTTCATATAATCAAGAGTTACGTTGATATCGTGACCTTCTGCAGCTTTTGTAGAAGGAGTTACGATTGGCTCTTCAAGTTTTTCTGCCTGCTTATATTCCTTGTCAAATGAATGACCCAGGAATGGTTCGCCCTTTTTATAAGCTTCGTACATAGAACCGAACATATAACCGCGAACAATAACTTCATAAGGAATCATCTTAAGCTTCTTTACAAGAATTGTACGACCTTCATATTCAGGTTTCTGGAATTCAGCTGGCATATCTTTTAAGTCAGAAGAAATCATGTGATTTTTTACAATATCTTTTGTATATTCAAACCAGAAATTAGAAAGTGCGTTAAGAACCTTGCCCTTATCTGTAATCAATGTTGGAAGGATAACATCAAAAGCACTAAGACGGTCTGTTGTAACAATTACCATTCTTCCATCTTCAAGATCATAAACTTCGCGAACCTTGCCGCTTGCATATTTTTTCATTTCAAAAACCTCAAGTTCTATAAAATATTTAATTGAATAATAGCGTTTTGTATTTTACTTTTCAATATAAATGCATGTATAGACCAGACAAGCATTTAATGATATGTTTTCGTATCAGAAAAAAGGCAGTTACACCTATGGAAGTCGTAATTCTGTCCTTCACTTTTTCTTTCAAAACTCATTCTTCATCTGCTTTATTTTTGTAATTCCTTCTTAATCATGTTCATTTTCTTCCATTCTGCTGTTTACGATGACATAATCGGCTGCCAGAATCTTTCTGCAATCAATACCCCCATCGCGAAAGCTGTCGCAAAAGATGAAGATTACAAGGAATTTGCTCTATATCACAAAGTTGAGCAGGCAGTTCTTGATTTGCCCGTTAAGAAAAATATTAACGATGAAAAAATTATCTCTCAATACGAATACTGTAAGAATGCTGTTTTTGAATATGTTCAGGGGTATCTTTTCTCTAAACCTATTCCGTACGATATGATTACAAATTATTTCCAGAAAAATAAGTTATTGCTTCTTATTTCTGAATCCTGTGATTATAAGACAAACAAAAAGATAGACAAAAGTTCCCATTGCAGCACCAGTCGTATCGCAGAGCCAGTCAAGAACGCTTGTTTCCCGTCCAGGCGTAAAGCTTTGGTGAAATTCATCTATGATGCCATAAAGCGAAATTATAACAACAGGAAGCCACCATTTTTTTGCAGTTTTTATGTTGCATGCAAATGCCACCCAGAATGCAAAACCGCCAAAACAGATAAAATGAACAAGCTTATCTGCATTCCAGAAACCAGGCATCTGTTCGATTGTTTCCTGACTGGAAAGATACCAGCTGCAGCACAAAATAAAAAACGCCGGAATCCATTTTATGATTTTTACCACTTTACTTTTACTAGAAGAAGTAGACATTTCCATTTCTAGATTCTCTGAAAAACAGAAATAATGCTCCTGACCCATAAAGAACGGCAGCAGCATAATAAACAGGAATTAAAATATGCAAAAGCCACATTGTTTCAAGAACGGCGGGAAATGAAACTGCGGCAATAAAAAGAATTCCGTTCACAATCATTTTCCCGATAAACTTTTTTGCAAAGCCGTCATACATATTGAACACAAGTCTCGAACACAAAAAAATCATTGAAAGAACAAGAACAGGTTTTATGAACAGTGAAAAAAAGGCATAAGCAGAATTTCCGCTGGAAACAATGATGTAAGGCATGTAAATTGCATAAAAAGACGCAACAAGAGGAAAAAATGCCTTGATTCGTACTAAACGGTCATCTTTTGTACATACAATATGAACAAGAAAGAGAAGCACCATAGGAAGACCATAAATTCTTAAAACATAATACACAAAATTTGAGAAAAAATTATATTCTGGAATTCTATGCATATAAGAAAAAACTGCTGTGATTGCACTTACAAGTACACCACAAACTCCGCCAATTACAATAAGAAGATTTATAATCTTATTTTCAGCCTTCAGACTTGCATATATCAGAACTGCCGGTATCAAAACAAACATAAAAAGAAAGTACATGCCTAAAATCTATCATAAAACAATTAAAATATAAACCATACTTGCAAATAATTATACAATCTTAAATTAAAACAAAAAAAGCGCCGGTCCTGCGAATTGCGCAAACCGGCGCTCTTCAAATCATCAGAGAAACTTACTGAATTTCAACAACCCAGCCTTCTGGAGCTTTAAGTTCGCCCATCTGGATTCCTGTTAAAGTTTCACGGAGTTTTCCAAGAACTGGACCAATTGAATCCATTCCGCTTGGAACCATGATTGACTTTCCGTGATCATCAATCTGACCGATTGGAGAAATTACTGCAGCTGTACCACAAAGACCAACTTCTGCAAAATCAGCAAGCTCTTCCTTGTTTACCTGGCGTTCTTCAACTTCAAGACCAAGATAATCCTTTGCAACTACCAGCAAAGAACGGCGTGTGATAGAAGGAAGAATAGAATTTGATTTTGGAGTTACGATTTTCTTTCCATCTTTTGAAACAAAAAGAATGTTTGCGCCACCAGTTTCTTCAATAAATGTATGAGTAGCTGGATCAGTATACATGTTTTCTGCATATCCGCATTTATGAGCATCTACAATATTGTGCAAAGACATAGCGTAGTTCAAACCTGCCTTGATATCGCCAGTTCCATGAGGAGCAGCACGGTCAAGGTCAGAAATGCGAACCTTAATAGGTTTTACACCACCTTTAAAGTAAGGTCCTACAGGAGTTACAAGAATGCGGAACTGATATTCATCAGCTGGCTTTACACCGATTACAGCATTTGAACCGAACATATATGGGCGAATATAAAGTGTAGCGCCAGAACCAAATGGTGGAATCCAACCGATGTTTGCTTTTACTACATCCTTTACAGCCTGAATAAATCTATCTTTTGGGAATACTGGCATTTCAAGACGGGCACAGCTGTCTGCCATGCGGTCTGCATTCAAATCCGGGCGGAAACATACAATCTTTCCGTCTTTTGTTGTGTAAGCCTTAAGCCCTTCAAAACAAGTCTGTGCATACTGAAGAACACCAGCACATTCATTGATTTTAATTGTGTTGTCCTTAGTAAGTTTTCCGTTGTCCCAGGCACCGTCTTTGTAATTTGCAACAAAGCGTTTGTCCGTTTTCATGTAACCAAAAGGCAAATTGCCCCAGTCAAGATTTTTCTTTCCCATTTTATATAACCTCGCTATTTGATTTATTATCAGATTTATGTTTATAGATTACCACTTGCAAAATGATTTTTCAATGAAAAATAAAAAAAGCCGTGATTTTTAAACCACGACTTTATTTTTCATAATTTTCAGTCTTATTTTATGCGGCGAAGGAATGCATCCTTATAACCGTAAGATTTAAATCTGTTCAAAACTGTTCCGTATTCATCCATGTTCAAAGAACCAATAAGGAACTGGTAACCTTTTCCACTTGCCAAAGGTACAAGTGTAATCGGATACTGCTTTCCATACTTTTTGATTGTAGAACGGATATTATCTTCGCTGCCAAGCATTGCAATCTGAACGTAATATTTGCCCTTTTCCAAATCTGAAAGGCTGGAAACAATATATTTATCAAAATTGAAAGAATCTGAAGCTGTGCTAACAACGGGTTGTGCAGTTTCTTCAACAGAAGCTGCTGTTTCTGCATCTTCAACATTCTTTTCTTCTGCAACAGGTGGATTAGCAGATGCAGGAACAAGTACGATTGGCTCGTAACTTTCATCTTCATCTGAGTCTGATGTTTTTTCTTTTTCTGCAACTACAGCATCTTCTTCTGCTGCTACCTTAGACTCATCAAAGGCTTCTGCAATAACTTCTTCTTCCAAAGTTTCTGAAGTTTTTTCAGTTTCACTTTCTTCTGCTTTTTCAACGGCTGCAACTGCATCTTCGGCAGGTTTTACGGCATCGTAATCTTCGTTCAACGCTTCATCAAAAGGAGCTGCAACCTTTTCTGTTTCATCATCAAAATCGTAAAGATCGTCTGCTTCTACATATTCTTCTGCAATAACCTCTTCTTCATCTTCAACAGGTTCTTCCACTACTTCTTCAGCTGATTTTTCTTCTGCTTCTGGTGCTGCAGCAACTGCTTCTTCAGGTAAAGAATCCTCTTCTGCAGCTTCTTCTGTTGGTGTAATTACAACAACATCTTTTTCGGCTGTAGTTTCATCAGCCTTTTCAACTTCAGCAACAACTTTTTCGTCTGTAATTTCATCTGCCTGTTCAACTTCAGCAACAACTTCTTCAGCTTCAGGCTCTGTTGCACTTATATATTCAACATCAGCTTCAACAGCTTCTGAATCTACAGGAGTTTCTTCTACCTTAGATTCAGCGGCAACTGCAAAATTAACAGAATCTTCATCGATAAATTCTTCTGCAACTTCTTCATCGTCATCATCAGTTTCTTCAGAATTGTCATAAGAAGCAAAATCTTCCGCAGCAGAACCAATTACTGCTGTTCCAACTACAGCTTCATCAAGCTGACCGCTGCGTTTTGTAATTTTTACAACGTTGTTTGTTGTCTTTGAAATTCCAAGTGCAACGGCTGCTTCTGGAGAAAGAAGAATTGCAATTCCTTCCTTACTCTGCAAAGCTCCAATTACAAGAATATCAACTGATTCTTTAGAAGACAGACTTGTTACACTGATTGAATCTCCAGGAAGATAACCAAATGCTTTTGCAAAAAGTCCCTGTGGCAAAACACCTTCTTCTGCAACTATTGCACGGCCATCCAAGGATGGACTAAAAGAAGTAAAAAGTGTACCACAAATCAAAAGTGAACAAATAATTCCTATAAGCTTTTTCATAATATCCTTCCTTATATAGCCTTATTATCTTTTTACCAGAACTTTATTAAGATGTACTGCAAATTCATTTGCAAAATTGCGCACATTCTTTTCATTATCAGCAGCAACTTCTGTTTCAACATCCTGGGAATCTTCTTCAAGAATTTTTCCAGTAACTACAGAAACAACTTTCCAGCTGATTTTTTTCATATTTCCAAGAGCGATTTTTGCATTCTGTTTTTCATCGCCTGTAAAATACAACTTAATCTGAACGAAATCATCAAACGAACCACCGGCAGCTTCATTGTAGCCATTCTGATAGAACTTTTTATCCTGTTCGTCTGATTTTGAAACACTGGCAGGAACATTTGTAACAATGAATCCTTTATCAAAAAAATAGCTCAGAATTTCATCTTCAATAACAAGAGCAGACTCGCAAACGTCATTCAAACTGTCATTATGCTGAAGCACCTGAAAAGACAGACTGCTGCAAAAGCCGTTTGCACCAAGAAAAACTCCTGCAAAAAGCGCCAATAATGTTTTTTTCCCCATAAAATTCCACCTTATGATTTCTTTTCTCTTTTTATTTTTCGGATATTCATTTCCTTCAGTTTAGTTTTTTTTATATTTTTTCTTTATTTGTTTTGTGATAAAATATGATTTAAAGGTAGAATTTTGACCTGTTAAAAAAACTGGGTTTAGGAATGGATAATTTAAACAAAACTTTCTATATAATTGGTGCCGGCTTTGCAGGGCAGACGATTGCTGATGACATTAAGCGCAAAAAAGTTTTTGGAACTGTAGGCGCATTTCTTGACGACGATAAAAATTTAATTGGAACGGAAATTGACGGAATTCCTGTTCTCGGTCCAATTTCCAATGTAACGGCTCTTTTGCGATGCAAAAAACAGGATGAAGCTATCATTGCAATTCCAAGTGCGCCTGTAGAAAAAATCCGTCAGATTTACGAAACATTAAAAAATTGCGGTTTTCCCCACATAAAAATTCTTCCTGGAATTTCCCAGGTCATCAACGGTTCTGCTCATCTTGTTCAGACCCGCGACATTGACCCCCTTGATATTCTTGGCCGCACCCCAGTTACAATTTCCTTAAAGGAAAGCCTTTCTTACCTTAGAGGAAAACGAGTTCTTATTACTGGCGCCGGCGGTTCCATCGGTTCAGAACTTGCCCGTCAGCTTTTAAGCGGCGGTGCGGAACGACTTTACCTTTTTGGTCATGGCGAAAATTCAATCTATCAGATTGACCGGGAACTTCGTCTTTTGCAGACAGAAGGAGTTGGCGAAAAAGCTGCAATTGTTCCGATAATCGGAGATATGGCAGACCGCAGTTACACTGACTACATCATTGAACAGACAAAATGTGATGTGGTTTTTCATTGTGCCGCATACAAGCACGTGCCGATGATGGAAGAAAATCCTGTTGCCGCCATTGCAAACAACGTATTTGGCACAAAAAATCTGCTGGATGCCAGCCTTAAGCATAACGTACATAGATTTGTGCTTATTTCTACTGATAAGGCAGTTGATCCTTCCAGCGTTTATGGCGTTTCAAAATTAATTTGCGAAAAACTTGTTCTGGACACAGCAAAAAAAGCTGAAGGCGACAAAAAATTCATGTTCGTGCGTTTTGGAAACGTTCTAGGAAGCCGGGGTTCAATTCTTCCTCTGTTCATGGAGCAGATTAAAAACGGAGGTCCTATAACAGTAACAAGTGAAGACATGGAGCGTTATTTTATGACAATTCCAGAAGCCTGTTCCCTTGTACTACAGGCCGGCGGCGTTGGCAAAAACAGCGAATCCTACCTTCTTGATATGGGCGAACGTATAAAAATCATTGACCTTGCAAAACAGATTATAAAATTCAGCGGTCTTGAACCAGAAAAAGACATTGAAATAAAAATTGTAGGCAAGCGCAAAGGAGAGCGTTCAGTTGAACCATTGTGGCTTGACGAAGAAGAACCTCAGAAAACTGAATATCCAAAAATTCTTAAACTTAAGAATCTTGACTTTACGCCAGAAAGGCTGGAAAAACTGCTTTCGGAACTTAAGCCTGTATGCCAGTGCCCCGAAAATTCAGTTCCGGATTTTGATATTTACAGAAACAAAGAATATTTGATAAAAATTCTGTGCAGGGAATTTAATTCTCTGGCAGAATATTACAAAAACAGAGGATAATTATGTCTGATGCAGATTCATTAAAAGTTCCTTTTTCAAGACCCTCAATCTCAAAAGCAGAAGAAAATGCCGTCCTTGAAGTCTTGCGTTCCGGCTGGCTTACAACAGGCAAATATGCCCTGCAGTTTGAGCAGGATTTTTCTGAATTTATGAACAGAGATTCAGAAATTCTTGCAAACAGAAAGTCCGAAAATCTGGAATCTGGGGAAGTAATTAGTCTTGCGGTAAATTCAAACACCAGCGGAATGATTCTTGCCATGGAAGCCTGTGGCGTTGGCCCTGGAACCAGCGTAATTACAACGCCATACACTTTTGTTTCCACTGCAACCTGCGCCCGCCATCTTGGTGCAGACGTATTGTTTGCAGACCTTGAATCTGATTCCTACAGCATTGACCCTGCCAAAGTTGAAAAAATCTTAAAATCGCCTGCAGGAAAAACCGTAAAAGCAATCGTTCCTGTTCATATTGCAGGAAACCTCTGCAACATGAAAGAAATCTGCCGCCTTGGAAAAAAATATAATGTAAAAGTAATTGAAGACGCAGCCCACTCCTTCCCTTCAAAAACAGAGCTGGGATACGCAGGAACAATCGGCGATGCTGGAGTATTTTCGTTCTACGTTACTAAAACCATTACAACTGGCGAAGGCGGCATGGTTTGCACAAGAAACAAAGAAATGGCCGCACAGATGATAAAAATGCGGATGCACGGAATGGATCGCACAACCTGGGACCGTTACACTTCTCCAAGAGCCAGCTGGGAATACGACATTGTTGCCCCTGGATATAAATTCAATCTTCCTGATATTCTTGCAGCTATTGGTATTGAACAGCTGAAACGTGCAGAAGATTTTTTTGAAAAGCGAAAAATTGTTGTACAAAATTATAATGAAGCCTTCTCAAAGCTTGATTTCATTCAGCTGCCTCCAGACAGAGAAGGAAACAGCTGGCATCTGTACCTTATGAGAATCATTCCGGAAAAACTTAAAATCGACCGCAATGCTTTTGCAAAGCTTCTGCAGAAAGAAGGTATCGGCATTTCAGTTCACTTTATTCCTCTTTTTAATTTTACTTACTGGAAAAACCTTTATCCTGAATTTACACCAGAAAATTATCCCTGTGCAGCAGATAACTATAATAGAACAATTTCAATTCCTCTCTGGCCGGATATGACCGCCTATATGGCTCAACAAGTCATTGACGCAGTAATCAAAATAGGAACAGAAAATCATGCCTGAAACAAAAAAGAAAGTTAAATCAAAAAAAAGAGTTTCCCGAAGTTCTTACCTTTCCAAGGAATATTTCATCGACTGTGAAAAAAATGACATGCTTTACGCTGCCCTTGTCAGAAGTCCTTTGCCTACAGGAAAAATAACAAACATCAACTTTTCTGATTTGCCGGAAGGTTATTTCTTTTTTTCAGCAAGAGATATTCCCGGCGTAAACGAAATTCAGACATTGAATACAACTTCCCGTGTATTCTGCAATGAAAAAGTTCACTATATAGGTCAGCCTGTTGGAATTGTCTGTGGACCAGATTTGGAAACGGCGAGACAGCTGGCAAAAGAAATTCAGATTACTTTTGACATCACAACTATTGAATCAGCCTTGCAGAACGCAAAACGCAATTATAATCACCCTATAATAAAATTTCCGAATCAGGAAATTTCAAAAGACGGCGAAATCGCAGATTTTGTAGATATGATGAATATTCTTCCGGCGCTGGATGAACTTCCGGCCGTTGACAGAAAATCAAGCTACACACAGCCTAGCCAGATTGAAAATGCAGTAGAAAATATAAGTCCTTTGGAACACGTTGAAAGGCTTCTTGCAAAAAGAACAGTAAATACAGGATTTTTTGCATATACTGATGATGAAGAGATAATAAAAGAGGAATATGCAGTTTCAAAATATCAGATATCTGATACATGGAAGCTTACAGAACAGAACCCAGAATGGCTGGAACCTTCTGGTGCTTTCTGTGCAAAAGAAGGTTCTAAATTATATGTAATGACCACAACTCAATGGTCTACAAATCTTTCTAAAAACCTTGCCAGAGTGCTTAATATAGACGAAGAAAAAATAGTAATTCAAAAAACACTTTCACAGACTGATAATAATGATGGAATTTTCAGATGTACCCTTTTATCTGTTCAGACTGCATTAGCAGCAATTCTTACAGAAAAGCCTGTAAAACTTATTCTTACAAAAGAAGAACAGGATACATATATGAATCCTGGTGTGAATACAAAGATACATTATCAAAGTGCTATACAGGAAGACGGAACAATTAAAGCCATGCGCATTACAGTTGATTGTGACGCAGGTTATTCAAATCCATTTTCTCAGGAAATTGCTGACAGACTCGCAATTGCCAGCTGTGGCGTTTACAACGTTGAAAACCTTTCCATAACTGTACGTATCCATTCTTCAGAAAATCCCCCGACTTCAATATACACTGAGCTCATTGATTCTCAGGCTTTTTTTTCACTGGAAAACCATATTCAGCACATTGCAGAAAAAACTTCTATACTTCCTGATGAATTACGCATTAAAAATATCTGTCTGGATCCAAAAAATTCAGAATCTCCCTTTCTTTACAAACTGGCAAAACCAATAGAAACATTGAAAACAATTATCAGGCAAAGCGATTTTAACCGTAAATATGCGTCCTTTCATCTGAATTCTATGTATAATAGAAAAAACAATGGCTCAACAATATTTTCATTACCAAGAAGAGGTATTGGTCTTAGCGTAGCTTACGATGGAGCTTGTTTTTATGGAACTCAGTTTCCTTTAACAGAAGAAAAAATTGAATTAATTTTTGACGAAGATGAAAATCTTCTCATTAATGCCATAAATCCATCAGCAACAAACTGTGCAATCTGGAAAAAAATTGCAAGTGAAATACTTTTAATTGATCAAAACAAAATTACCATAAATCCAGAATATGCGGTTGTAGAAGAAACCTTTATGCCAGAGACTTTTTACAATGATATAAGCATTATGACAGTTCTTTTGAAAAGAGCCTGTGAAGAAATTAACAGAAAACGAAAAACATCTGCTCTGCCAATTATTTCCAGAAAAACCGTAACGCCAGCAATGAAAAATCAATGGAAAAAAGAAAAATTCAACGGTTATCCTTTTCAATCAACTTCATTCGGAGCCGCTATCGTAGAAGTTGAAATGAATGCAGATACTTATCATGAAAAAATAAACGGAATTTGGATTGCCATAGATTGCGGAGAAATTCTTTCTCTTAAAGCAGCAGAAAACAGTGTCAGACTTGCGATTCAGCAGGAAATGGAGCGGCTTGTAAAAGATTTCACAGTTTCTTACGATAAACTTCAAATTTCTTTTCTAGAATCTAAAAATCCTCCGTGCCAGATTGGAAAATTAGTTCATAACCTTATTCCAGCCGCTTTTTCATCAGCAGTTACACTGGCACTATCAAGAACTTTAGAAGAGCTGCCTTGCACGGAATTGCAATTATATGAAAAAACTCTTGATAATACCCAGGAAATAATTTCTGAACTTGAAACTTTGAAAAATGGAAACATTAAACCTGTAGAAGAAATCGAAGCTTTTGAAAATTCTATTGAACAGCAAGTTGAATCAGATAATTCCGAAAAAGAGGTTGAATAATGAATTTTACAATTACATTAAACGGAAAAAAAACCATAATACAAGCTCAACCTTCGGAGGATCTTTTATCTGTCCTTCGGAAAGAAAAATTATTTTCCGTTAAACTTGGTTGTGGAGCAGGTCATTGCGGTTCCTGCACTATTCTCTACAACGGAAAACCTGTACCCTCATGCAAAATTCCGGTAGGAATTGCGATGAATCAGGAAATCGAAACATTAGAAAGCTTTAAGCAAACAGAAGCATATCAGGACATATTGAAAGGTTTTTCAAAAGCTGGAATAAAACTATGCGGTTATTGCAATGCTGGCAAAATATTTGCAGCCGCCTCTGTATTAATTGCAAAAGAAAAGCCAACCAGAACCTCTATAAGAGAGCAGGTAGAACATCTGTCTCCATGTTGTACAGATATTGACACTTTAATAAACGGTATTCTTTATGCTGTTGAAGCCTACAACAAAAGAACAGGAATTTAATTCAGTTTAACAGGGAATTCGAATGAATAAAGAAACAAATATCTTTTATGCAAGAAATCTAAACGAACTTTTCTATCAAATGAAAACTATTGCAAATTTAAAAATAGTCGGAAGCTGTACGGCAATAAAAGAAATGCCAGAAAAAATGATTTCAACAACACTGATTCACGAATTCAACCACATTGAAAAACATGAACGATATATTGAATTTGGACCTTCCACCACTATTTCAGAAATTCTTGCATTAGGTGAAAGACATTTACCTAAAATATTGATAGAAGCAATGAAATCCATAGCAAACCCATTTGTACGAAATATAGCAACAATCGGGGGAAACATTCTGGATTCAGAAAACAAAAACACTCTTTACGCAGTGTTACTTGCTCTTGATTCAACGCTGGAATTCAAAAGTCCAAACGAAATAAAATACATAAAACTTCAGAATTTTACAGAAATTCCAGAAAAATTCGTTTTAACAAATATCCGTGTTCCTCTAAATGACTGGGATTTGGAAATTTTCCGCCGAGTAGGTCCTGCTCACAAAATTACAGATACTTCAGCAAGTTTTGCATTCCTCACAGATTCTGAAAAAAGTATCATCACAAATCTTAAGATTGCATATTCTGGAAAAATTACATTGCGATGTCTTTCTTTAGAAAACAAAATGCTTGGAATTAAATTGCCACTCAAAGCAAACGACATAGAAGCCTACGTTGAAGAAGCTGAACTGGAATTCCGTAAAGCTGCCGGAAAAACTGAATACAACCCTGTTCTTTGCCAGCAATTTTTAAACTTAATGCGATATTCCTTTGAGCAGTTAACGTAATTCTGATACACTACAAATATGTTTAATAGTCTTTCAGGAACAATAACAGGAAAATTTCCTCGCCAGCTTTTTATAGATACACATGGAATCGAATGGGATGTGTGCGTACCGGATAAATGCCTTGAAGAATTTCCGCCAGCTGGAAATCAGGGCAAAGTATACACCTACATGAATCATTATGAAAACGGAATGGATCTATACGGCTTTGCTACATTGGAAGAGCGAAATCTTTTTCTGGACCTTCTGAAAGTAGATGGAATCGGGCCAAAAGCTGCCGTAAAAATTATGAGCAGCGTTTCTGTAAAGGAACTCATTCAGGTTCTTGAAAGCGGCGAAGTTGCTGTTCTGGAAAAAATTCCAGGCGTAGGCAAAAAAACAGCCGCAAAAATGATGCTTTCACTAAAAGGAAAACTGACAATTCCAGAAACAGAAACAGTACGCATTCCTAAAAACAGCCCATATTCAGTTGTTGTTAATTCTCTGTGCGACATGGGCTACGAACGTCAGCTTGCAGAAAAAATTGTTTCAGAAACAGTTACAAATCTTTCAAAAGCTGATGGGTTCCATAAAAAAACTCAGACAGAAAAAGAAGATGCAGTATTCCGTACAGCACTTATGGAGATGGCTAGATGAGCTCTTTAGAAACCATGAACAGCAAAGATGACGAATTTCTCCATATTGTCCGCAGCGACAAAACCTTTGACAGCTTTGACGACGATGCAGAAAAAGGCATAAATCTTCGCCCCCAGCTTTTAAATGATTTTATCGGTCAGGCAAAAGTACGAGAAAACCTTGATGTTTTTATAAAAGCCGCAAAAGAACGTAACGAACCCCTTGATCATCTTTTTTTAATCGGACCGCCAGGACTTGGAAAAACAACAGTTGCTCAGATTACAGCCAGAGAGCTTGGCACAGATTTTAAAATTACCAGCGCCCCTGCCCTTGAAAAACCAAAGGATTTAGTGGGAATTCTTTCTACAATCACAGAAGGTACAGTTTTTTTTATTGATGAAATCCACCGATTAAAGCACACCATAGAGGAGATGCTTTACATCGCCATGGAAGATTACGAACTTGACTGGATTATCGGGCAAGGCGCAGCCGCTCGTACGGTGCGAATTCCAATTCCGCGATTTACTCTTGTAGGCGCAACAACAAAGGCAGGAGCCGTTGCAAGCCCTCTCCGCAGCCGTTTTGGTATCATCCAGCGGTTTGAATATTATTCAAAAGAAGAACTGGCTCAGGTAATCAAACGGTCTGCAAATCTTTTAGGCATAAAAGTGGAAGAAGACGCAGCCCTTCTTATGGGCCAATGCTCCAGAGGAACTCCACGCGTTGCAAACAGAGTACTTCGCAGAATGAGGGATTATGCTGCAATAATGGGAAAGGCTTCCATAACAACAGGAGTTGTAAAAGCAGGACTTAACCGTCTGGAAATTGATGAGCTTGGACTTGAACACATTGACCGCGAAATTCTCCGCACAATAATCACAAATTTTGGCGGAGGTCCAGTTGGTGCAGAAACTCTTGCAATTTCCATCGGCGAAAGTCAGGATACATTAGAAGACTACTATGAACCATACCTGATTCAATGTGGTCTTCTGCAGCGCACAACCCGGGGCCGCATTGTAACAGAAAAAGGTTACCAGCATCTTGGACTTGAATACGGAAAAACAAACACGGAACAGAGCACTCTGTTCTAAAAATAATTATAGCTTATAGATAGAGAAATTTATGCTTTTAACAGATTTTAATTTTAATTTGCCAGAAGAACTTATCGCCCAGCATCCAAGTGGAGTACGCGGACAGGACAAGCTTATGCTTTTGAACCGTCAGACAGGCGCAGTGGAACATCATCAAATGGCAGACTTGCCGGATTTAATCCTTCCTGGCACACTTATGATTTTCAACAACTCAAAAGTACGCCGCGCCCGCTGTTACGGAATCAAGGAAACAACAGGACGAGAACAGGAATTCATGTTTTTAAATCAGATTGACCGTGAAGGTCATGTCTGGAATACAATGGTAAAAGGCGCAAAAAAACAGAAACCGGGCATGCGCTACAGTTTTCCTGACGGTTCCATAGGCACAATCATCGACCACCCTGGAAACGCCGGTACAGAATTCCGCGCAATGCACTTTGATTTTGTAATCACAGAAGAATGGTTTGAGCGCAACGGCCACATTCCTCTTCCGCCATACATCAAGCGCGGCGACACCGACGAAGATTCAGAACGATACCAGAACGTTTACGCCCAGGAAACAGGAAGCGCAGCCTGCCCTACAGCCGGCCTTCATTTTACAGAAGAAATGCTTGCCCGCCTTACAGAAAAAGGCATTGACCGGGAATTTGTAACTCTTCACGTAGGTCTTGGCACCTTCCTGCCAGTCCGCGAAGAAAAAATCGAAGACCACAAAATGCACGAAGAAGTTTTTACAGTGCCACAGATTACCGCCGACAAAATCAATCAGGCAAAAAAAGAAGGCCGCCCAATTCTTGCAGTCGGAACAACTTCAGTCCGCACCCTGGAATCAGCCAGTGATGAAAACGGCATCGTTAAAGCAGGTACTTCCAGCACCCGCATCTTCATGTATCCGGGTTATAAATTTAAGGTTGTTAACCAGATGTTCACAAATTTCCACACACCAGAAAGCACCCTCATTATGCTTGTAAGCGCCTTTGCCGGCCGTGAAAATATCCTTTCCGCCTACGAAAAAGCCGTAGAAAACCGTTACCGATTCTTCAGTTACGGTGACTGCATGTTCATACGATAGATTTTTTTTACGGGCAATCCCCTCACTTCGTTCGGGTCGGGCTTTCCAAGGTTCCGGCTATCGCCTTCATTGTTTTGCAGCAGCTTCTCTATGTTCAGCTTCTGCAAAACAACACCTTCGGTGCCTTTCCAATCCCTATTGCAAATTTGAACTGTGAAGATGGCAGATTGCTCCCGCCAGAGCATCTGCAGCATGATCGGGCTGAGGTTTTACATCCAGATTCAGCAGCAGCTGAACATACTTTTCAACCAGTTCCTTGTCAGCGCTAGCCGTACCTGTCACAGCTTTCTTTATCTGATTTGGTTTATACTCGCTCAACGGAATTACATTCTGGGCAAGGCATAATGTTACAACTCCTTTTGCTTCTGCAACAGAAATTGCGCTGGTAACGTTTTTCGCAAAAAAAAGCGCTTCCATGCAGGCTTCCTCTGGCTTAAATTCATCAATCACAGCCTGCAGCCTGGAATAAATTGTCAAAAGCCGCTCCCCATGAGGCTTGTCAGCATTTGTTTCTATTACGCCATAACTTACCATGCGGTATTTTCCCTTCCAGCAGTCCACAACGCCAAAACCAGTATTTGCCAGCCCTGGATCAATTCCCAGAACCCGGCGTATTTTAGAGGATTTTCTATTTTCTGAAATCTTGGTTCCCGGCAACGGAATAAATTCTACATTTTCGTTTGTCATACAAAAAAAGAGGCTGTCCAATAAGTTTGCATTACGGTGGTTGAGTTTATCGAAACCACCACATTTAGTGTAGCAGTCATTTCGACAAGTGGTTCCTGAGTCCTTCGACAGGCTCAGGAACCACCTGTCGAAGGGCTCAATGAGCGCTACACTCATTATTTTTGGTACTGCCCCTTCATTATCAATTTTAAGTTATTGATTGTCAATTATTTAGAACTGATATTTTACACCAACCTGAACAAAGCTGTTTCGCTGCCAGCCGTCAAATTCGCTGTTTTCATTGTTACACCAGATGTACATACCGCTCAAATTCAAGTTCCAGTCATCCTTAAAGTTGAATGTAAGGGTCGGAATAACAATTACATCACCACGTTCAATTCCCCAGATGCCTTTTACATCAAGCTTGATTTTTTCATGGTTCCAGGAATCTGTAATATCAACGATAATCTTGTTGTTTGTGTAACATCCGCTGCCGTCAGCATCAACATCGTAATCACCATAAGAATATCTAAGAAGAGAATCAATCAAAGTATATGCAAATTTAGTTGTTGCAAATGGAGTAAATTCTTCCTTGCCAATCTTATGATTGTTAAGAATATATTTACCCTGATTCTGAATATTAAAATTAACATTATGAATTGGTAAATCAATATCAAAACCTGCAACCCATGCCAAACTGTTGTTGTGAACCCAAGGATCATCACCAGCAATATCCTTTGTAAGGTTATAGGCAAATTCCATGCGACTGTTCAAACGACCAAACAGAATTCCTGCAGCTTCAAAACCAAACACCTGAACCATATCGTAATCTAATTCAGGAAGTCCTGTATTGTATTTTCCCAGAATAGTATTGATTGCATCACCGTAAAGTCCAAGATTACTCTGAATCAAAGGATTATCAATCTTCTTAAGCTGAGCGACTATATTGATCATTCCTTTTGCAGCTTCGCCGTTTACAACAGCTTCAAGATTTGCAGAAGGCTGCTTGTTGTGTCCGTAGTAGTAGCTTACGCCAAGGTCAACACTTCCAATTGTAAATGTTGAGCGGGCACCAAACTGACCATATTTAAGCTGATATGTATCAGGGTAAAGGCTGTTTGAATCAAAGCTGCTTGCGTTCATAAGTGCTCCAATTGTTGTTGGAGTTACTGTTCCGCCAGCCATGCTTGAGCTGATAGGAGTGGTGAGCATTTCTTCAACTGTGCTTGTAAGCTTTCTTGAAGCCTTTGGAATCCATAAACCACTTGAAGCAAGACGGTCAGCTGTCATCATAGGAGCATAGATTGCTTCGAATCGAAGATTTGTTGGTGTACTGTATACTGCGCGGAACATTGTTTCAGCAATGCGGCGATCCAGATAGTCTGGAATGATGTAATCTGTGTAGTCATTTGCATTGAAGTTATCAAGAACGTGAATCTTGTCGCCTTTACCCCAAACTACGCGCATCTTTCCGGCTTCAAGCTGGAAGTCGCCCATATAAGCGCAGGCTGTGAATTCGTCAAGAATGTCCCATTTGTAGTCGCCCAAAGAATACTTGTTGAGCTTGATTTTCATGT
>ERZ808026.80-NODE-80-length-17491-cov-3.865166_pt1 | contig 17491 bp, 32 predicted proteins | sample MGYA00380182_ERZ808026 | MGnify/ENA primary metagenome ERZ808026 (study PRJEB31490, sample SAMN06133376) | cow dung metagenome | isolation source: H9 | host: cow | place: China: Chengdu | collected 2015-05 ... | reverse complement strand
GGTCAGTCCAGAGGTCCTATGGCTCACGGTTCTAAATACCACCGTCGTTCCGGTTCCCTGGGTGCGCTGGGTCCAAACCACGTATTCAAAGGCCGTCAGTTGCCAGGTCGCATGGGTGGTCTGAAAGTAACTGTTCAGAACTTAGAAATCGTTAAAGTTGATGCTGAACGCAACTTGCTGTTAGTGAAAGGTTCTGTACCTGGTCCTAACAAATCTATGATTACAATCAAAACTGCTGTAAAAGCGAAGTAATAACTGTCGCAAGAAAGGAGGAAACTACAAATGCCAAAAGTAGCTTTATTAAATGTAGAAGGCGCACAGGTTGGTGAAATCGAACTGAATGATGCAGTATTCGGTGTTGAACCAAATGAAAGCGTTGTACATGAAGCTGTTGTATTGCAGATGGCTAGCTGGCGCCAGGGTACTCACTGCACCAAATCCAGAGGGGAAGTAAGAGGCGGCGGCCGCAAACCATGGAGACAGAAAGGGACTGGTCGTGCTCGTGCGGGTACAAGCCGTTCTCCACTGTGGCGTGGTGGTGCTATTACATTTGGTCCAAAACCAAGAAATTATAGCTTCTCCATTCCAAAGAAAAAAAGACGTCTTGCATTAAAATCTGTACTTTCCAGTAAAGTTGCAGAAAATGAAATTATTGTACTGGATGCACTGAACTTTGATCAGCCAAAAACAAAAGAAATGGTAAAAGTTCTGAATGCATTAAAAGTTGATAACAAAGCATTAGTTGTTACCGCAGAAGTGGATGAAAATGTAACAAAATCCGCTCGTAATATCGAAGGGGTTACACCGGTTGCTGCTGCATCCATTAATGTATATGATTTATTAACTCACAACAAGCTGATCATCACTAAAGATGCAATCGCTAAAGTTGAGGAGGTGCTGGCATAATGGAAGCACGTGATATCATTATCAAACCTGTTGTAACAGAAAAATCCATCGGTCTGATGGAACACAACAAATATGTTTTCAAAGTAGCATTAAAAGCTAACAAAATTGAAATCAAAAAAGCTATTGAAGAAATCTTCAAAGTTAAAGTTGTTGATGTAAACACTGTACGTATCAATGGTAAAATGAAACGTATGGGCCGTTATGAAGGCAAAACTTCTGATTACAAAAAAGCCATTGTTCAGTTAGCTGAAGGCGACAGCATTGAAATTTTTGAAGGTATGTAATCTGATATAAATTGATACAATCCAGAAGGAGGGAACTGCAATGGCAGTAAAAAGTTTTAAGCCTACTTCTCCTGGTAGACGTCAGATGACTGTATCCGCATTTGATGAAATTACAGCAAGCAAACCAGAAAAATCCTTACTGGCTCCTATGAAGAAAAAAGCTGGTAGAAATGCTCACGGTTGCATTACTGTTCGTCATCACGGCGGCGGTCACAAAAGACAGTACCGGGTAATTGACTTTAAACGTACTAAAGACAATATTCCAGCCAGAGTTGCAACAATCGAATACGATCCAAACCGTTCCGCACGTATCGCGCTGCTGAACTACGTTGATGGTGAAAAAAGATATATCATCGCACCAAACGGTTTAAAAGTTGGCGACGTAATCGTATCTGGTCCAGAATCCGATATCAAAGTTGGTAACTGCTTACCAATCGAAAACATCCCAGTTGGTACCGTAATTCACAACATTGAATTAAAACCAGAAAAAGGTGCTCAGTTATGCCGTGCAGCTGGTACATCTGCTCAGCTGATGGCTAAAGAAGGCAAATACGCTACACTGAGACTGCCATCCGGTGAAATGAGATTAGTACTGGTTAGATGCCGTGCTACTGTTGGTCAGGTAGGTAACCTGGAACACGAAATCATTAACATCGGTAAAGCTGGTCGTACCCGTTGGATGGGCGTAAGACCTACCGTTCGTGGTTCTGTAATGAACCCTAATGACCATCCACACGGTGGTGGTGAAGGTCGTGCTCCTGTTGGCCGTAAATGTCCAGTTAGCCCATGGGGTAAATCTGCACACGGTGGCAACACTCGTAAGAAAAACAACGTTAACGACAAATATATTGTTAAATCACGCAAGAAATAATTAGCTTGCGCGAAGGGAGGCAAAAATCCTCATGAGTAGATCATTGAAAAAAGGCCCTTATGTTGAAGAGAAATTGTACAACAGAATCGTGGCTATGAATGAATCTGGTGACAAAAAAGTCATCAAAACATGGTCCCGCAGTTCTACAATCTTCCCAGAATTCATCGGTCATACAATTGCTGTTCATGATGGTCGTAAACATGTTCCTGTTTATGTAACTGAAGATATGGTTGGTCATAAACTGGGCGAATTTGCGCCAACACGTACTTTTAAAGGTCACGTTGACACCGAACGGTCGAGTTCCGTGAGATAGAATTGAGAGAGGGGGTTTAGCAATGGAAGCTAAAGCTGTCGCTAAATTCGTTAGAATTTCTCCAAGAAAAGCTCGTCAGGTAGTTGACCTGATTCGTGGCAAAAGTGTTGGAGAAGCATATGCGATTTTAAAATTCACACCTCATAAAGGTGCTGCATTAGTTGAAAATGTACTGAAATCTGCTGTGGCAAATGCTGAACATAACTACAACATGAATGTTGATAACCTGTATGTAAGCACAGCCTACGTTGATCAGGGTGCTTCTTTAAAAAGATTTAAACCTAGAGCAATGGGCAGAGCGGATGGTATCCGTAAAAGAACAAGCCATATTACAGTAATGGTTAGCGAAAGATAAGGAGGGATCACTCAGTGGGTCAAAAGGTAAGTCCTAAAGGTTTGCGTATCGGCGTCATTAAAGACTGGGACGCTAGATGGTATGCTGATAAGAATTATGTAGAACTCCTCCATGAAGATCTGAAGGTCCGTAAATTTGTTAAAGCAAAATTATTCGAAAGCGGCGTTGCAGATATTATCACTGAAAGAACTGGTAACACCAAACTGAGAGTGACAATTCACACTGCAAAACCTGGTATCGTAATCGGTGCTAAAGGTGCTGAAATCGAAAAACTGCGTAAAGAACTGGAAGCCATGACTGGCAAACAGGTTAACATCAATATCCAGGAAGTAAAAAGACCAGAAGCAAATGCTCAGCTGGTTGCTGAAGCTACAGCTGCTCAGCTGGTAAGACGTGTAGCATTCCGCAGAGCTATGAAACAGGCTATTGGTCGTGCTATGAAATCCGGTGCTGAAGGTATCAAAATTGCGCTGTCCGGTCGTCTGGCTGGTGCTGATATCGCTCGTACCGAATGGAGCAGCGAAGGTAAAGTGCCTCTGCACACATTACGTGCCGACATCGATTACGGTTTCGCAGAAGCAGATACAACTTACGGTAAAATCGGTGTAAAAGTTTGGATCTACAAAGGGGAAGTTCTTCCTGAAGCGAAAACTGCTCAAGCTAAGGAAGGAGGCAACTAATCATGTTGGTGCCAAAAAGAGTAAAATGGCGTAGACCACATCGTGCAAGCCTGAAAGGTGAAGCGCACAAAGGTACAAAAGTAACATACGGTGAATATGGTTTACAGGCACTGGAAGGTGCTTGGATCACTAACCGTCAGATTGAAGCTGCCCGTATTGCGATGACTCGTTACATCAAACGTGGTGGTAAAGTTTGGATCAAAATCTTCCCAGATCATCCTGTAACAGCAAAACCTGCTGAAGTACGTATGGGTTCCGGGAAAGGTTCTCCTGATTACTGGGTAGCAGTAGTTAAACCAGGTAGAGTTATGTTTGAACTGGCTGGCGTTCCTGAAGAAACAGCTAGAGAAGCGCTGCGTTTAGCAATGCATAAATTACCTGTTAAATGTAAATTTGTTAAAAGAGAAGGCGGTGACGTAAATGAAGGTTAAGGTACTGAGAGACTTAAGCACAGCTGAATTAGAAAAGAAAGTTGTAGATCTCAAAGAAGAACTGTTCAATTTGCGTTTCCAGATGGCTACTGGCCAGTTAGAAAATCCAATGAAAATCAAAGAAATCCGTAAAGACATTGCGAAAGCAAAAACTGTTTTACGGGAACGTGAAATTAAAGAACAGGCCTAGGCTCGAGTGAGGAGGTTACAACGTGGAAAGAGGAAATCGTAAAGTACGCTACGGTGTTGTAGTAAGCGATAAAATGGACAAAACAGTAACTGTTTCTGTCGAAAACCATTTCCGTCATCCTCTGTACGGCAAAATCACTGCCATGACTAAAAAATATAAAGCTCATGACGAAGAAAATGCCTGCAAAGTAGGAGATAAAGTAAAAATTATGGAAACACGTCCACTGAGTAAAGATAAAAGATGGCGTGTTGTTGAAATTACTGAAAAGGCTACAATCGTATAAGTTGTGTAGTTTTTTCACAACGAGATGTTGCCGGAAGGAGGTAACCTGAGATGATTCAACAAGAAACCAGACTGAAAGTCGGTGACAATACAGGTGCTAAAGAATTACTGTGCATCCGCGTACTGGGTGGTACAGGTCGTCGTTATGCATCCGTAGGTGATATCATTATTGCTGCTGTTAAAGAAGCAACACCTGGTGGCGTTGTCAAGAAAGGTGATGTAGTAAAAGCAGTAGTTGTTAGAACAAAAGAATCTGTTCGCAGAGCTGATGGTTCTTACATCCGCTTTAGTGAAAATGCAGCTGTTATCATTAAAGATGATAAGAGCCCAAGAGGAACCCGTATCTTTGGGCCAGTAGCTAGAGAACTGCGTGATAGAGATTTCATGAAAATCGTATCTCTGGCTCCTGAAGTGCTGTAAGCCGTAGCCGTGGAGGTGAATATAGTGGCAAGAATGAACGTTAAAAAAGGCGATGAAGTAATCGTAATCGCTGGTAAAGATAAAGGCAAAACTGGTAAAGTGATTCATGCAATCCCAAGCCAGGACAAAGTTGTTGTGGAAGGCGTTGCAATCGTTAAACGTCACACAAAACCAACACAGAAAATGCCACAGGGTGGTATTATCGAGAAAGAAGCAGCTATTCACGTATCTAACGTAATGCCTTACTGCAGCACCTGCAAAAAAGGCGTAAGAGTAGCGCACACCATCGAAAATGGCAAAAAAACTCGTGTTTGCCGTAAATGTGGTAAAGCACTTTAATCGATAGTCTTGTTGGAAAGGAGGCTATATTGAAATGGCTAGATTAAAAGATAAATATCTGAATGAAGTTGTACCTGCATTACAGGAACAGTTCAAATATACAAACGTAATGGCTATTCCAAAGCTGGATAAAGTTGTTATCAACATCGGTCTGGGTGAAGCTGTAGCAAACCCAAAAGCTCTGGATGCAGCCCTGAATGATTTAACTCTGATCACTGGTCAGAAACCAGTTGTAACCAGAGCTAAAAAATCTATCGCTGGTTTCAAATTAAGAGAAGGTATGCCAGTAGGCGTAAAAGTAACTCTGCGCGGCGACCGTATGTATGAGTTCGTTGATAGACTGGTAAGCGTTGCGCTGCCACGTGTACGTGACTTCAGAGGGGTTTCTCCAAAATCTTTCGACGGTAGAGGTAACTACAGCCTGGGTCTGAAAGAACAGTTAATCTTCCCTGAAATCGAATACGATAAAATTGATAAACTCAGAGGTATGGAAATCATTTTTGCTACAACAGCAAAAACTGACGAAGAAGGCAGAGCACTGCTGAAACTCCTGGGTATGCCATTTGCAAGTTAATTGATTAGGAGGTAATCCTGTGGCAAAAACATCCATGAAGGTGCGTAAAGCGCCTAAATACAAAGTAAGAGAAGTAAATAGATGTAAAGTTTGCGGACGTCCACATGCATATATGCGTAAATTTGGTCTTTGCAGAGTATGTTTCCGTGAATTAGCTTATAAAGGCCAACTGCCTGGCGTAACAAAAGCCAGCTGGTAAAACGTTAATGTATGGAAGGGGGTCGCTGTAAATGGTAATGACAGATCCAATTGCAGATTTTTTAACAAGAATTCGTAATGCAAATATGGTTATGCACGAGAAAGTGGAAATTCCTGCTTCCAAAACCAAAGCTGCTTTAGCTGAAATCCTGAAAAACGAAGGTTTCATTAAAGACTATGAGCAGGTTGAAGATGGAAAACAGGGTATCATCCGTGTATACCTGAAATATGGTGCTAATCGTGAAAAAGTTATTTCCGGCTTAAAACGTATTAGTAAACCAGGCCTGAAAGTATATTGCAAAAAAGACGAAATTCCAAAAGTATTAGGTGGCTTAGGGATTGCAATCATCTCTACCTCTAAAGGAATTATGACAGATAAAGAGGCTCGTAAGCTCGGCTTAGGCGGCGAAGTTATCTGCTACGTATGGTAAGATAAAGAAACTTGGTAGTTCAGGAGGTGCAAAAATGTCCCGTATTGGTAAACTGCCTATTAGCATTGTTGACGGCGTTGAAGTAACAATCGCTGAAGGTAACTATGTAACTGTAAAAGGGCCAAAAGGTCAGTTAGAAAAACAATTACATCCTGATATGATCCTGGAACAGGAAAACGGCCAGGTGAAAGTTGTTTGCCCAGATGATAGCAAAAATGCACTGTGGGGTCTGACCCGCACACTGTTAAACAACATGGTAATTGGTGTAACTCAGGGTTACTCCAAAAACCTGGAACTGGTTGGTGTAGGTTACAGAGCACAGCTGCAGGGTAAAAAACTGGTTCTGCAGGTTGGTAAATCCCATCCTGTTGAATTTGAACCTGAAGATGGCATGGAAATCGAAGTTCCAGCTCCAACTCAGATCGTAGTTAAAGGTATCGATAAAGAAAAAGTTGGTAGCCTGGCAGCAAATATCCGCGCTGTACGTGAACCAGAACCTTACAAAGGTAAAGGTATCCGTTATGCAGGCGAAGTTGTTAAATTGAAAGCTGGTAAATCTGGCGGTAAATAATAGCCGTTCCTCTAGTTAGAGGGCCAGCTCCAATGAGAGGAGTGAAGTAACGTGATTAAAGCAACCCCAAGAAAAGCAATTCGCCAGAAAAAACACTGGAGAAGCAGAAACAAAATCAAAGGGACTGCAGTTAGACCACGTTTAGCAGTATTTAGAAGTACACAGCATATCTATGCTCAGATTATTGACGATACAGTAGGTAACACTCTGGTATCCGCTTCCACTTTAGAAGTTAAAGTTGACGGTACAAAGAGCGATGCAGCAAAAGCAGTTGGCGAAGCTGTAGCGAAAAAAGCACTGGAAAAAGGTATCGAAAAAGTAGTGTTTGACCGGGGTGGCAACCTCTATCATGGTCGTATCAAAGCTCTGGCAGAAGGTGCTAGAGAGGCCGGTCTTGACTTCTAATCAAGGACGAAGGAGGGGAAGATATTGGCAAGAATAGATGCTAACAACTATGAATTAAAAGAAAAAGTTGTCCAGATCAACCGCGTAGCGAAAACCGTTAAAGGTGGTCGTCGTATGAGCTTCAGCGCTCTGGTTGTTGTTGGTAACGAAAACGGTATTGTTGGTGTAGGTATGGGTAAAGCAAACGAAGTACCAGAAGCAATCCGTAAAGGCATCGAAGATGCAAAGAAAAATCTGATTGAAGTACCTGTAGTAAATGGTACAGTCCCACACGAAATCGTTGGTCGTTACGGTGCAGGCCGTGTAATGTTAAGACCAGCTGCACCTGGTACCGGGGTTATCGCTGGTGGTGCAGTACGTGCGGTTGTAGAATTAGCAGGTATTAAAAATATCTTAGCAAAATCTCTGGGTTCTGACACAAGTCTGAACATCGTTAAAGCTACTATGCAGGGCTTAGGCTCCATGAAGAGAGTAGAAGATGTAGCAAGACTGCGTGGTAAAACCGTTGAAGAAATCTTAGGTTAAGGGGGATTCTGAGATGGCACAGATTAAAATTACTTTAGTTAAAAGTGTAATCGGTTCCTCTGAAAGACAGAGAAATGTTGTTAAATCTCTCGGCCTTAAGAAAACAAACAGCTCCGTTGTACAGGAAGACACAGCTGTTATCAGAGGTATGATTGCAAAAGTTCATCACTTAGTAAGTGTTGAAGAAGTGTAAGCTTAACGTAGGAGGTGTTTTCAAGTGAAACTCCATGAGTTAAAACCTGCTGACGGGTCTAAACAGGCTCCAAAGCGTAAAGGTAGAGGTATTGGTTCCGGTTTAGGTAAAACTGCCGGTAAAGGTCATAAAGGTCAGAAAGCTCGCTCCGGCGGCGGTAAAGGCCCAGGCTTCGAAGGTGGTCAGACACCATTACAGCGTCGTATGCCAAAAAGAGGTTTCTCCAATGCTGTATTCAAAGTAGAATACACAGAAGTAAACCTGGATCGTCTGGATCGTTTTGAAGCAAATACTGAAATTACACCAGAGCTGTTATTCGATAACGGCATTGTAAAACAGGTGAAAAACGGCGGCGTTAAAATCCTGGGTAACGGCGAAGTTACAAAAGCATTTGTTGTAAAAGCTAATGCATTCAGTAAATCCGCTCAGGAAAAAATCGAAGCTGCTGGCGGCCGAGTTGAGGTGATTTAATTGTTATCAACTCTCAAAAGTGCAATTAAAGCTGAGGATACCCGTAAAAAGATTCTTTTTACACTGCTGATGTTTCTGGTGTTCCGTATCGGGACTCATATCCCGGTACCAAACATCGACAGAACCATCATTGCGCAGCTGGCTGATCAGGCCAAACTGTTAGGGTTCTTTGATATGATTTCCGGTGGTGCGTTTAAAAACTTCTCCATCTTCGCGATGAGTATCACACCATACATCAATGCATCCATCATTATGCAGCTGTTAACAGTTATTGTTCCACAGCTGGAACAGATGGCAAAAGAAGATCGCAAGAAAATTGCTGAGTATACCAGATATTTAACTGTTATTTTAGCTTTCGTTCAGGCGATTGGTGTTTCCTTCGGTTTCAAAACAGCTTTAGTGGATTCTTCCTTTGGCAGCATCGCGTTAATCGCGCTGACATTAACTGCTGGTACAGCATGCTTAATGTGGATCGGTGAGTTGATTACAGAAAAGGGTATCGGCAACGGTATTTCCTTAATCATCTTTGCAGGGATTGTTTCCCGTATTCCATCTGGGTTATTCTATCTGTACAACTACATTGTAGCAAATGGCGTAATCGGTTTCCTGGTTGTATTACTGTTCGCAGTAATCGCTTATGCAGCAATCGTTGCTGTAGTAGCAATCCATGAAGGTCAGAGAAGAATTCCTGTACAGTATGCAAAACGTGTTGTGGGACGTAAAGTTTATGGTGGCCAGTCCACTCATATTCCAATCAAAGTGAACTCTGCTGGGGTTATTCCGGTAATCTTCGCAATGTCCATTCTGATGTTCCCAGGTACAGTCGCTTCCTTCTTCCCGAACAGCGGCTTTGCAACAGCAATTGCAAACATCTTTGATGCCTCTGGCATCTTCTATAACATCTTATACGCAGTACTGATCGTTTTCTTCACCTATTTCTACTCTGCGATTACATTCAATCCAGTAGATGTTGCAGAAAACATCAAGAAAAACGGTGGTTTTATCCCGGGCTTACGTCCAGGTAGACCAACTGCTGACTACATTTCCAAAGTTATGGGTCGTATCACTCTGTTCGGTGCACTGTTCTTAGCAGCAATTGCTGTTCTGCCAGCTGTACTGATGGGTCTGCTGAACCTGGAACTGTACTTCGGCGGTACAGCTCTGCTGATCGTTGTAGGTGTTGCGTTAGATACCATGAAACAGCTGGAAGCTTCCCTGCTGATGCGCAGCTACGAAGGCTTTATGAAATAATCTGATTTGGAGGGATTACAGTGAAAATTATACTGATGGGGCCTCCTGGTGCCGGTAAAGGTACACAGGCGGAAAAACTGGTTGAATTATATCAGATTCCTCATATCTCTACCGGGGATATGTTCCGTAAAGCACAGAAAGAAGGTACTGAACTGGGTCTGAAAGCGAAAAGCTATATGGATCAGGGTCAGCTGGTACCGGATGAAGTTACAGTTGGAATCGTAAAAGAACGTCTGGCAGAAGATGACTGCAAAGGCGGTTTTCTGCTGGATGGGTTCCCAAGAACCGTACAGCAGGCAGATGCTCTGGATGGCATTTTAGTGGAACTGGATCTGGCATTAGACAGAGTTGTTAACATTGAAGTTGACAAAGCATTTCTGGTTGACCGTTTAACCGGTCGCCGGGTTTGCAGAGCTTGCGGTGCTACATTCCATGTAACCAATAAAGCGCCAAAAGTAGAAGGCGTCTGCGACAAATGCGGTGGTGAATTATACCAGCGCAACGACGATAAAGTTGAAACAGTTAGTAACCGGTTAGATGTATATGCAGCTCAGACTGCACCATTAATCGAGTACTATCAATCCAAAGGTATTATGAGTTCTATCGATGGCAGTAAATCGATGGAAGATGTATTAGCTGACATTCGTACTGCTTTAGGGAGCAAATAAGCATGATTCATGCAAAATCTTCCCGTGAGATTCAGTATATGCGCGATGCAGGCCGCATCGTGGCTGAAACTCACGCGGAACTCGCTAAAGCTGCGAAACCAGGCGTTAGTACCAAAGAACTGGACCAGATTGCGGAAGACTATATTATATCCAGAGGCGCAAAGCCGTCATTTAAAGGATATCATGGTTTTCCGGCAACAATCTGTGCTTCCGTTAATCACGTAGTAGTACATGGGATTCCAGGTTTAGAGACATTAAAGAATGGTGATATTATCAGTATTGATATCGGAGCAATTCTCAATGGATATCACGGTGATGCAGCCAGAACTTTACCGATTGGTGAAATTTCTGAGACCGCAGAAAACTTGTTGCAGGTCACAGAAGAAAGTCTGTACAAAGGGATTGAGCAGGCCGTTATAGGAAACAGGCTCTCCGACATATCCCACGCTGTGCAGACTCATGTGGAAGACAATGGTTTTTCTGTGGTACGAGGTTACTGTGGTCATGGGATTGGCCGCGCCATGCACGAAGAACCGCAGATTCCGAACTATGGAAACCCGGGGCAGGGGCCACGGCTGAAAGCTGGTTATTGCCTGGCGATTGAGCCTATGGTCAATGTCGGTACTCATAATGTCTCTGTTTTAAAAGACAGATGGACTGTTGTTACAAATGACAAGCAGCTATCTGCCCATTTTGAACATTCTGTTGCGGTAACAGAGGATGGGCCATTAATTTTAACGGAATTGTAAGAGTTAAGGTGTAATGAAGGAGGCTATCTCATATGTCTAAGGATGTCATTGAAGTAGAGGGCACCGTTATTGAACCTCTGCCAAATGCGATGTTTCAGGTTGAACTGGAAAATGGCCATAAAGTACTGGCGCATGTTTCCGGTAAAATCAGAATGAATTTTATTAAAATTTTACCGGGGGACAGAGTTACAGTTGAGCTCTCTCCATATGATCTGAGCCGCGGCCGGATTACTTACCGGTTTAAGTAAGAAGATACTTCCTATTGCCTATAAGGAGGGTATAAATAATGAAAGTAAGAGCTTCTGTAAAGCCAATTTGTGAAAAATGCAAAATCATTCGCCGTAAAGGTGCTGTAATGGTTATTTGCGAAAATCCAAAACACAAACAGAAACAAGGTTAATTATAAATAGAGCTTCTCAGGGAGGTGCAGTAAATGGCACGAATCGTTGGTATTGACTTACCTAGAGAAAAAAGAGTCGTAATCGGCTTAACATATATCTATGGTATTGGCAGAGCTACTTCTGAAAAAATCATTGCAGAAGCAGGTATCAATCCTGACACAAGAGTACGTGATCTGACAGAAGAAGAAGTACAGAAATTAAGAGATATCATCGGCAAAATGAAGGTTGAAGGCGACCTGCGCCGTGAAATTTCTCTGAACATCAAACGTCTGTCTGAAATCGGTTGCTTCCGTGGTGTAAGACACCGCAGAGGTCTGCCAGTAAGAGGTCAGAGAACAAAAACAAACGCAAGAACACGTAAAGGTAAAATTAAAACCGTAAGTGCAAAACGCAAAAAATAAGGGGTGATATGTTAAATGGCTAGACCAAAAACTGCTAATACTCGTGTAAAACGCAGAGAACGTAAAAATGTTGATAAGGGTATCGCCCATATCAAATCTACATTTAACAATACAATCGTTACCATCACCGATATGAATGGTAATGCCTTATCTTGGGCTAGTGCTGGTGGTATGGGCTTCAAAGGCTCCAGAAAAAGCACTCCATTTGCTGCACAGACAGCTGCTGACGTAGCTGCTAAAGCTGCAATGGAACATGGCTTAAGAGAAGTTGAATGTTATGTAAAAGGCCCAGGTGCTGGTAGAGAAGCGGCTATCCGTTCTTTACAGGCTGCTGGTTTAGAAGTAAGCATGATTAAGGACGTAACTCCAATTCCTCATAACGGTTGTCGTCCACCAAAACGTAGAAGAGTCTAGGAGGTGCAATAGAGGAATGGCTAGATATACAGGTCCTGTTTGTCGTTTATGCCGTAGAGAAGGCGTGAAACTGTTTTTAAAAGGTGATCGTTGCTACTCCGGCAAATGTGCAATGGAAAAAAGAAGTTATGCTCCTGGTCAGCACGGCCAGCGTAGAAGCAAACAGAGTGAATATGGTTTACAGTTAAGAGAAAAACAGAAAGCTCGTCGTATTTACGGTGTACTGGAAGGTCAGTTCGAAACATTATTCGACAGAGCTGAACGTAAACAAGGCGTAACTGGTGAAAACCTGCTGGTATTACTGGAATCCCGTTTCGATAACATCGTTTATCGTGCAGGCTTCGCATCTTCCAGAAATCAGGCTAGACAGTTCGTTCGTCACAACCACTTCACACTGAATGGTAAAAAAGCTAACATTCCATCCATGGAATTAAAAGTTGGCGATGTAATTCAGCTGAAAGAATCCAGCAAAGATTCTGCTCTGATCAAAGATTTAGCAGATGCTCTGGGTTCCAAAAATCCTCCTGCATGGCTGGAACTGGATGTAGACAATCTGTCTGCTAAAGTTGTAAGAATGCCAAGCAAAGAAGATATCGATATACCAGTTGAAGAACAGATGATTGTTGAGTTGTACTCCAAATAATTGATAATCATTACTCTTAGGTTATACTGCGTATAAGTAGGAGGTTAAAAATATGATTGAGATTGAAAAGCCAAACATTGAGTGCGTTGCCATGAGCGACGATAACACTTATGGTAAATTCGTTGTTGAACCCCTTGAAAAAGGATACGGGACAACACTGGGGAACTCCTTAAGACGTATCTTACTGTCTTCTCTGCCTGGTACTGCAGTAACTTCCATCAAAATTGATGGCGTTCTGCACGAGTTTTCTACAGTCCCTGGTGTCGTAGAAGATGTAGCAGATATTATTCTGAACATCAAATCTCTGGCTCTGAAGTCTGATGCGGATGAACCACAGATTATTGTGATCGATGCTAATGGACCAGGTGAAGTAACCGCAGCTGACATCATCACCACAGAAGCAATTGAAGTGCTGAATGGCGACTTACACATTGCTACTTTAGATGACGACAGTCGTTTATACATCGAAATGGTTGTAGAACGCGGCCGTGGTTATGTTTCTTCTGTGAAAAACAAGAAGGAAGATCAGCCAATTGGTACAATTCCAATTGATTCTATCTACACTCCTATCCATAAAGTGAACTTCTATCTGGAAGATACACGTGTTGGCCAGCGTACCGATTACGATAAACTGACCATCGAATTATGGAGCAACGGTAGCATCAAACCGGACGATGCAGTTAGTCTGGCTGCAAGAATTTTAAGTGACCACTTAAAATTATTTGTAGGTCTGACCGATGGCATGGATCATGTTCCAATCATGGTTGAAAAAGAGGAAGAGGAAAAGAACAAAATCTTAGATATGACAATCGAAGAGTTAGACTTATCTGTTCGTTCCTACAACTGTCTGAAACGTGCTGGTATCAATACTGTTTCTGAATTAACACAGAAAACAGAAGATGATATGATGAAAGTTCGTAACCTGGGTAAAAAATCCCTGGAAGAAGTTCAGCAAAAAATGGAAGCTCTGGGCTTAAGTTTAAGATCCACAGAAGAATAAGCGTTAAATTTGTAGCAAAGGAGGAACTGAAATGCCTCATAGAAATTTAGGTCGTAACAGCTCTCAGCGTCGTGCGCTGTTAAGAAATATGACTACTTCCGTATTAAAATACGGTAAAATCGAAACTACTGAACCAAAAGCAAGAGAAGTTAGAAGAGTAGTAGAAAAAATGATTACTCTGGGCAAACAGGGCAACCTGCATGCTTACCGTCAGGCTCTGGCTTATCTGACTGAAGAAGATGTAGCTAAAAAATTATTTGACGAAATTGCTCCAAAATACGAAGAACGTCAGGGTGGTTACACTCGCGTAGTAAAAGCTGGCTATCGTCGTGGCGATGGCACACCAATGGCTATTGTTGAATTGGTATAAGGAGAAAGGCGTAGAAGTCAGGATTTCGTTCCTGACTTCTATTGTTTCCTGTGAAAAACAATGATTCGTATTCAGCGTGTTACACACATATACAAAAAAGAATCAACAAAGCAAGAAGTCAAAGCGTTAGATAATGTTTCTCTGGACATTCGCGAAGGAGAACATATTGCTGTGTTAGGGCATAATGGTTGTGGCAAATCAACATTAGCAAAGCACTTGAATGCTCTTTTGTTACCAACTGCAGGGACAGTTGAAGTTGACGCTGTCGATACAGCAAACGAAGCAGACTTATGGACAATCCGACAGATGGTTGGCATGGTATTTCAGAATCCGGACAACCAGCTGGTTGCAACAACCGTAGAGGAAGATGTTGCATTCGGACCGGAAAACATGGGCATGGAGCCGGCCTTAATTCGGCAGAGAGTGGACGAAGCACTGGCTTTGGTTGGCATGAGCCAGTTCAAAGACAAAGGACCGCATCTGTTATCTGGCGGGCAGAAGCAGCGGGTGGCCATCGCAGGTATTATTGCGATGCGGCCAAAATACATTGTTTTTGATGAACCAACTGCCATGCTTGATCCAATCGGCCGTAAAGAGGTTATGGATACCATGCAGCGGTTAAACCGGGAAGAAGGGATTACCGTTATCAATATCACCCACTTTATGGAGGAGGCTGTACTGGCTGACCGTGTTGTGGTGATGGATCACGGAAGGATTGTACTGTCCGGCACACCGAAAGAGGTATTTACGCAGGTAGATTTCTTGAAACAGATGCAGCTGGATGTTCCGCCGATTGCGGAACTGGCGGCGTTGTTACATAAAGAAGATACACATATTGCAGCAGATATCATGACAATAGAGGAAATGGTGAGAGAATTATGTCCTTAGAGATGAATCATGTATACTATACGTATCAGGAAGGTTCTCCAGCAGAAAGTCATGCGCTTCAGGATATTTGTCTGAACATTAACGAGGGTGAATTTCTCGGAATCGTAGGTCATACCGGTTCCGGCAAATCCACCCTTATTCAGCATCTGAATGGTTTACTGAAACCATCAAAAGGCGAGGTGCTGATTGATGATATAGATATTAACCGGAAGGACGCAAAAGCGCAGCGCAAAGAGCGGAGAATGCGGGTAGGGCTGGTGTTTCAGTATCCGGAATACCAGCTGTTTGAAGAAACAGTTGAACTGGACATTGGCTTCGGGCCGCGCAGTATGGGCCTTTCGGAAGCAGAAGTGACCAGCCGTGTGCAGGAAGCGATGGCGCTGATGCAGCTGGATTATAATGCTTTACGCAAACAGTCGCCGTTTGATTTGAGCGGCGGACAGAAACGCAAGGTGGCCATTGCCGGCGTTCTGGCCATGAAACCAAAATATCTGGTGCTGGATGAACCGACAGCCGGGCTTGACCCGATGGGGCGTGAGGAGTTTCTGGAGCTGCTTGGTCAGCTTCATCAGCAGGGGATGACCATTATTATGGTGTCTCACAGCATGGATGATATGGCGCGCTATGCGCAGCGCATGATTGTGATGGACCATGGAAAGATACAGCTGGAAGGCACACCGCGCGAAATTTTTGCTCAGCCTGTAAAACTGCGGGAGTTAGGCCTTGATGTACCAACACTGACAAAACTGCTGTTAGAACTGAAACAGCGCGGTCTGAATGTTCGTACCGATCTGTTTGAGCCGCAGGCTGTTAAAGCTGAGATTATGCGTGCCCTGAAGGCAGGGAAGGAGCAGGTGACATGTTAAAAGATATTACCATCGGGCAGTATCTGCCTGGCGATTCCTTTCTGCATAAACTGGATCCGCGAACAAAAATTATAGCAGTAGTAGTCTATATGATTTCCCTGTTTGTTGTAAATAACTTCTGGGGGCTTGGCGCTATGCTGGTATTATCGCTGGCGATTGTGCTGATTTCCCGGATTCCGCTGCGGTTTTTCTTCCGCGGCATTAAAGCCATTGTGTTTATTGTGCTTTTAACGGTTATTCTTCAGATGTTTATGACACCGGGGGAACCGCTGGTTGAACTGGGATTTTTAAAAATTACAAAAGAAGGGGTTCATCAGGCTGTCTTTATGGGTACCCGTCTGGTGCTGCTTGTCAGTGTAACATCGATTCTGACCTTAACAACCACACCGATTGCATTGACCGACGGCATTGAGAATCTGCTGAAACCGTTTCAGAAAATCGGTGTGCCGGCTCATGAACTGGCAATGATGATGACCATTGCCCTTCGCTTTATTCCGACACTGGTTGAGGAAACCGATAAAATTATGAAAGCGCAGTCGGCGCGTGGTGCAGACTTTGAAAGCGGAAACCTGCTGGAGCGGGCTAAGGCTATGATTCCGCTGTTAGTGCCGCTGTTTTTAAATGCCATTAAACGGGCCGACGAACTGGCACTGGCCATGGAAGCCCGCTGTTATCACGGCGGTGACGGGCGAACCCGTATGAAAGCGTTGCAGTACAGCGGTCGCGATGCCATTGCCGGTGTATGCTGCCTGTGTATGGCGGCAGGTGCATTTTTAACCAGATTTATTTAGGAGGGCCTATGCGTAATATTAAAGCAGTTGTACAATATGACGGCAGCCGTTATTTCGGCTTTCAGGCTCAGCTGGATCCGGAAAACCTGCCTACCGTACAGGAAGAGCTGGAGGCGGCCATTAGCGGCCTTTTAAAAGAAGATACAAAAGTGCACAGTGCCGGCCGTACAGACCGCGGCGTGCATGCTATGGGCCAGGTGGTTCATTTTTTTACCGAATCCATGATTCCGGTGGACAAACTGGCCAATGCGGTGAATCAGCATTTACCGAAAGATATTTATGTGGTATCCACCGAAGAAGTGCCGCTGGATTTTCATGCCCGTAAATCAGCGCTGGGCAAGCACTATCAGTACCGGGTATGGAACAGCGAGGAACGTACAGTATTCGGCAACCAGTATTTTTATCAGTATCCCGGTGAACTGGATGAAGAACTGATGCACAAAGCCTGCAGTCTGCTGGAAGGCACCCATAATTACCAGGGCTTCTGCTCGGCAGGCGCAACGGTTAAAACCTTTGTGCGCACCGTCTATCATATGAAAATGCGCCGGGAGGGCGACTGGCTCATTTTTGACGTGTACGGCAACGGGTTTTTATACAACATGGTGCGTAT